>Ga0182743_1000327_pt1 | contig 65194 bp, 68 predicted proteins | sample eDN3rd30CKraftOP_FD_128522 | JGI IMG/M metagenome (GOLD analysis project Ga0182743, IMG submission 128522) | Enriched Organic Plus compost microbial communities from Emeryville, California, USA - eDNA 3rd pass 30_C Kraft OP (version 2) (version 2) ... | reverse complement strand
GATCACGCCGATGATGTCGGCCACCTGCTGGGACTTGGCGTTGATCTCGCCCATGGTGGAGACCAGCTCGGCGACGATGGCGCCGCCATCGGTGGCGGTCTTGGCGGCCGAGGCGGCCAGGGTATTGGCCTGCTGGGCGTTGTCGGCGTTCTGGCGCACGGTGGCGGTGATCTGCTCGGTGGTGGCGGCGGTCTCGGCCAGGGAGCTGGCCTGCTGCTCGGTGCGCGAGGACAGGTCCAGGTTGCCGGCGGTGATCTGGGCCGAGGCCGAGGCGATGGCGTCCGAGCCCTTGCGCACTTCGCCCAGGGCGCTGCGCAGGTTGCGCGTCATGGCGGCCAGTGCATTCAGCAACTGGCCGATTTCGTTGTGCGAATCGACATGGATTTCATGGCTGAGATTGCGTTGCGCGATGGTTTCGGCCGCTACGACCGCACGGCGCAGCGGTATGGTGATGGCGCGCATCACGCGCCAGGCGAACAGCGGTCCCAGGATCAGGGCCAGCAGGGTGGCCAGCACGAGAACCTGTTCGCTCAGCTCGGCCTGGTCAGTGGCCTTTTGCTGGGCCAGGTCGATCTGCTCCTGCTGATAGGCGCGCAGTGCCTCGATGCTGGCGAGATAGGATGCGTTGATCGCCGGCAGTTCCTTCATCACGATCTCGTTGACGACCGCGGGCATGTCGTCGGCCAGCGCCTGGTCGATGGTGCCGAGGGTCTTCAGGTAGGTGTCGCGCTCTTTCATGATGCGCTGGTACAGGCGCCGGGACTCGGGCATGGTGAACAGGGCGTCCGCTTGCGCGGCGTAGTCCTTGATGCGCACGGCTGCTGCGTCGATTTCCTGCTTCAGGAAGGCAGTCATGGCCGGTTCGGGGACCAGGGCATAGGCGATGACCTGGTTGGCACGGACGTCGATGGCCCGGGTCCATTGTTCCATCAGTTGCCCGGCCTTGTGGCGATCGTTGATTTCCTGGGCGATCGATTGGGCGTGGATGGCGTTCCAGAGACCGATCATGGCCAGGAGCACCGCCAGGGACAGAATAAAGCCGAAAGCCGCGGCAAGCCGCGTGCTGATTTTGATGTTTTTCATGGGACTGGATGAAGCAGGCTTTTCGGAGAGGGTATCTTGATATATTAGGGAAAACCCTTTGGGTTCGATCGCTGCAGCAGCAGGCAATACAGCCCCTAGTATTTGGTTTATCTCCGGATAACCGTTTTCTTCATGCGGGAATTGCATGCATCCTGCGCCGCCCGTCACGGTGACTGCGGCGGGGGCGTGCGTCGGCTCAGAGCGCCGTCAGGCGATGAACGTCGGTCTGAAGGCGTGTCAGGCCGCGTGCGGCGAACTTGGGTTCCTGCGCCAGGATGTCGCGGCTTTCCAGGGCCTCGATGTGCCACCGGTCGCCGTAGAGCGCCCGGACTTCGGCGGCGGGAACCGAGAATGGCGGGCCATCCATTTCTTCTTGCGGGTAGTCCAGGGTCAGCAGCAGGGTGCGGCAGCCGGCGGGCAGCTGGCCATAGACGTGACGCACGTAGCGCGCGCGTAGTTCCGGCGGCAGTGCGATCAGTGCTGCACGGTCGTAGCAGGCTGCGCAGTCGGCCAGGACGGCCGTATCCAGGGAGAAGATATCGCCGCACAGGAATTCGATCCTGCCGGCGCGGTACAGGGTGCCCTGGGGTGTGGACGAGGTTTCGGGCCGCAGCGCGTGTTCCTCGAAGAACTGCTCGACGGCAATCGGTGAAATCTCCACGGCCAGCACCGCATGGCCTTGTTCGGCCAGCCAGGCGACGTCCAGGCTTTTGCCCGCCAGGGGCACCAGGACCCGGCTGCCGGCCGGCAGGCCCAGGCCGGCCCAGTGTTTCTGCAGCAGGGGCATGACGCGGGTTTGGTGAAAGCCGGTCTGCCCGTGCTCCCAGCGTTGCAGCCAGAAATCAGTATCCATGTCGCTTGATCCATCCAGGAACCTTGGAAGCCCAGTGTAGCGTTCCCGGATGGCCGCCCGGAATCAGAAGTGGTATTCGACCTGCAGCGTGGGCGCGGTCGTCAGGATGCCATCCTTCTTGGCGCCGTTGCCGTAGTAGCGGTTGCCGAATTTGTTGTGCCAGTATTCATAACCCAGTCCGACCCACAGCGTGTTTTTCTTGTCGAACATCATCTGCCCGACATCGGCCATGAGCGAGGCGCGCACCAGGATTTCCGGCTCGGTTTCCACGCCCGCATAGTCGCGGCCCTTTTTGCTGTTGTAGTTTGCGAAGCCCTGGAATTTCATGGGCACCGAGCCAGCCTGGAAGGGCAGGCCCCAGGCCAGGCTGACGATCCATTGCGGATCGAAGGCGACATTGGCCTCGGGGCAGGCCGGCGCGCCCAGGCCGCAGTGGTTCCACTCTTTGCCCAAGAGCAGGCTCAGGTCGACGAAGCCCTTGGGGACGTCGAACTTGAGGGTCGGGCCGAGCACCAGCAGGCGCTTGCGGGGGGCGAATGCCGTGTTTTTCGTATTCAGGTCGAAGCCTGCGGTCAGGGCCACGTCCTTGACGGGTCCGAACGACAGGTCCCGGTCGAAAACCTTGTCCAGGATGAGCTGGTGCCGGTAGGTCAGGTAGGCCTCGGTCGCGCCACCGGTGCTGCTTTCGTTGCGTGAGCCGCCGTTGGACGGATCGTTGCTGCTGGACTGCAGGATGTCGATGTTGAGGAAGTTCTGTCCGTAGTCGTAGCCGCTGATGTGCGTGAGGGACAGGATGTTTTTCGTGATGGTTTCCGGATTCGTCGGCTCTGTATATGACGGGCTGTAGCGGTAGCCTACGAAGGTGTCGCTCCAGTTGGCAGCGTGCGCGGGGCTTGCGGATATCCCCAGTCCGATGCAGGCGGCGGCCAGCAGGCGCGATGTTTGCTTTTGCATGGTGTCTCCGGTGATTTTGTTATCGAGGGGGGCGGCGGCGGATTGCCCGCCATGCCGCGCGCCAGGTGCGGCGCCCCGCTAACGTAACGAATTGTTGACTGCAGGGGCATGCCGGGATCCTGATAGTCCGGATATGTGTTTTGCGATGAAGACGTGCAGGCGGGGGCTGGCGGCGGTGGGGGGAGGGAAATCCCTGTGCCATGGCGACACAGGCCTATACATCGGGAAACTTGTAATGCACCGGCTCCCCCGCGATCATGAAACGGTCGATCACGCAATGCAGGAGTACAGGATGAATCAGCCGATGAAAGCCATTTTTCCGTCGAGCCATGCCGGTGCGGAAAGCACGCCGCCGGCGGAAACGGCGGGCGGGCGCAGGCTGCGCAGCCTGGGGGATTTCCTGGCGGTCTCGATCATCGCGCTGGGCCTGGCGGGCCCCCTGACGGTCGTCCGGACTGCGGATGCACAGGCAGCCTACGAGGCCGTGGAGCGGCCCACTGACGAGCAACTGCAACGCTATGCGGTCGCCGTGCGCAAGGTCAGTGCCGTCGCGGCGGAATACCAGCCCAAGCTCGAGGCGGCCCAGGATGAGCAATCCAGGCAGGCGGTGCGCGTCGAGGCGGATCAGAAAATGGTGGACCAGGTCGAGGCGGGCGGCATGAGTGTCGCCGAATACAACGGCATCAGCCGCGCCGTGCGCGAAAACCCCGAGTTGCGCCAGAAGGTCGAGCGCCTGGTCGGTCAGTAACGGCGCGGTGCCCGGGCCGGGCCCCGCGCGTGCGCGGCTTCCGGGCGGTCAGTCCTTTTCGGACCAGAACACGCCGCCGGTGGCCCAGCGCTCCTTGCTGATTTCAGTCAGGATGATGTCCACCGAGTCCGGCTGGCAGCCCAGGACTTCGCAGGTGCGTTCAGTCAGCGCGCGCACCAGTTCGCGCTTCTTTTCGGGGGTGCGGCCCTCGAACAATTCGATATGCATGGTCGGCATGGCGTGGCTCCTGTGGAATGAGGGAGCAAGCCTAGCACATGCCGCAGCGGCGCCGGACCGTCATGCCGGCCGCTCCGCCAGCCCGGGTGCAAAGCGGGCCGGCATCGGTGTTTACCCCTAATATGTTGTAAATATATTTTGTGGATATTAGACTGGTGGCAGGGCGAACAGCGTCCTTCGACCGCGAATTCCACACTCAAGGGGGAGACCATGAGAAAGATTTTCCGCATCCTGGCCGTAACGGCGGCCATTACGATGGGCATGGCGGGCGCCGCTTCGGCCGCCGAAGTGACCTGGCGCGTGCCGACTTCGGTACCCGAAGGGTCGCCCTTTTATCAGAACTTCCTGGAGCGCTTTGCCTCGAACGTCAAGACACTGACGTCCGGCCGGGTCGAGATCCAGCCCTTCGGCGCCGGGGTGATCGTGCCGGCCCTCAAGGTATTCGATGCCGTGCGCGACGGTGTGGTCGAAGCCGGGCACTCCACGTCCAGCTACCTGGTCAACCAGGATCCGGAAAACGCCATTTTCTCGGGCTTCCCGGGCGGCATGGGGCCTGACGCCTACAAGGCCTGGCTGTACCAGGGCGGCGGCAAGGAAAAGCTGGAAAAGCTGCGTGCCGGCCAGGGGCTGAAGACCATGATCGTCGGCATCGGCTCTTCCGAAATCATGGCCCACGCCAACAAGCCCATCCGCGGCGCGGAAGACCTCAAGGGCCTGAAGTACCGCACGTCGGGCCCCTGGGCCGAAGTGATGCGCGATTATTTCGGCGCCGTGCCGACCGTGGTGCCGCCGGGCGAAACCTATACGCTGCTGCAGCGCAAGGGCGTGGACGCCGTGGAATGGGCGCCGCCGTCGGCCAACATGCCGGAAGGCTTCCATCAGGCGGCCAAGTACATCGTCGTGCCGGGCGTGCACCAGCCGACCTTCATGTGGGAAGTGGTCGTCAAGCAGGAAACCTGGGACAAGGTGCCGGCCGACCTGAAGCCCCTGATCGAGGCCGCGGCGCATCTGACCACCGAGCAGAGCCTGGACTATTTCTATGACGCGGACATGAAGGCAATGGAAAAATACCGCTCCGGGCGCAACGAAATCATCACGCTCAGCCCCGAGTTCGTGAAGCAGCTGTCCGACGCGGGCTACGACTGGATGCACAAGACGGCCGAAGCACAGAAGGCCGCCGGCAAGCCGGCAATGGCCGAAGTGCTGGCCGACTACGAGGCCTACCACAAGCGCTGGAAGGCTGAAAGCAACTACCTGATCCGCGATTGATCGGGGATCGCAGTCCAGCGAGGCCAAGATGCTCAATGCCCTGACCCGATTCGTGAACGGCGTGTCCTGGTGCGCCTCCCAGTTGGCCAGCGTGGCGGCGGCCGTACTGACCATCTCCATGGTCTACGAGGTGTTCGCACGCTACGTGTTCGACGCGCCGACGGTCTGGGCCTTCGACATCGCCTACATGGCCAACGGTGCCGTCTTCCTGCTGGGCGTGGCCTACGTCCTGCGGGAAGACGCGCATATCCGTATCGATGTGCTGCGCAACCGCCTGCCCGCCCGCTTCAACCGCGGGGTGCAGGGGGTGGCCTACCTTCTGGTCCTGGCGCCGTTCTTCGGGATGCTGTCCTGGATTGCCGCATCGCATACCTGGCGTGCCTGGGTGCAGAACGAGGTCGAGACGGTCAGCCCCTGGGCGCCGCTGATGTGGCCGTTCTACCTGTGCATCGCGATCGGGCTGATCGCCATGACCCTGCAATTGACGGTGGAGGGCCTGCGGGCCTTTCGCGGCCTGGATTCCGTTGCCAAGAAGGAGCACTGATGAATCCGACCATCGCCGCCCTGATGTTCCCGGGGATGTTCCTGCTGATCTTCCTGGGCATTCCCGTTTCTCTGTCCCTGATCATTCCCGCCCTGGTTGCGGGCTGGTTCGCCTTCGGCGATCAGGTGTTCAACCAGCTTTATGGCGGCCTGTATTCCGCTGCCACCAACTACATCCTGTCGGCCATTCCGATGTTCGTGCTGATGGGCGCGATCCTGGAACGCTCCGGCATCGCGGCGCGCCTGTTCCGCACCATGCAGCTGTGGCTCGGGCGGCTGCCGGGCGGCCTTGCCGTGGCCACCATCGCCATGGGAGCCACGTTCGCGGCCGCCGCGGGCGTGGTCGGCGCGGTCGAAGTCATGGTCGGGCTGATGGCCATTCCCGCCATGCAGCGCTTCCGCTACGACAATTCCCTGATCGCCGGCACCATCTGCGCGGGCGGATCGCTGGGCACCATGATCCCGCCATCGGTGGTGGCCGTGGTGTATGCCTCGCTGGCCCAGATCTCGGTGGGCGAGCTGTTCGCCGCCATGCTGTTTCCCGGCATGGTGATGGTGGGGCTGTTCATCCTGTACATCGTCGTCGTCTGCATCCTGGATCCGCGCAAGGGCCCGCGGGCCGACGATCCGGACATGCGCCTGCCGGTGATGGAAAAACTGAAGATCACGTTCAGCGGGCTGCTGCCGACCATGGTGCTGATCGTGGCCGTGCTGGGCTCGCTCATGGCCGGCATCGCCTCGCCCACCGAGGCCGCGGCCGTCGGCGCGATCGGCGCGCTGATCCTGTGCATCTGCTACGGCAAGTTCAGCATTCCCATGATGCGCGAAGCGCTGGCGATCACGGTGCGGATTTCCGCCATGATCCTGCTGATCGTGGCCGGCGGTATCATGTTCACGGGCATTTTCGCCGCCAACGGGGGCTCGCGCCTGATCCAGAGCCTGATCTCCGACATGGGCCTGGGCCTGTCGGGCACGCTGGCGCTGTTCCTGTTCATCGTGTTCCTGCTGGGCTTCGTGCTGGACTGGACCGCCAATGTGCTGATCTGCGTGCCGCTGTTCCTGCCGGTGCTGACGGCTGCCGGCGTGGATCCCATCTGGTTCGGCACCCTGGTGATCATCGTCATCCAGACCAGCTACCTGACCCCGCCGATGGCATCTTCGATCTTCTACCTCCTGTCGATCGCGCCGCCGGACATGAAGTACGGCCAGGTCTGCAGGGGCGTGGTGCCGTTCATCCTGATTCAGTTCGCGACGCTGGCGCTGGTGGTGCTGTTCCCGGCCATGGCCACCTGGCTGCCGCAGCAAGTATCGGGATTCTGAATCTGATTCCGGGGCCCCGCGCCCCGTTTCCGCCCGGCTGTCCGGGCCGTCTTTTTAGTTCTTAGGAAAGCATATGAAAACCGAAGGAGTCCTGGTTCCCATCGTCACCCCGTTCGCGGCGGATGGAAGCGTCGATGCCGAGGCGCTGCGCCGGCTGGTGGAGCGCTTCATCGAAGCCGGCGTCGCCGGCATCGTGGCCTGCGGAACCACGGGCGAATACTATGCGCTGGAAGACGATGAGCGCGAGCTGGTGCTGCGCACGGTCGCCGAGGCCACGCGGGGCCGCGTGACGGCGATCGCCGGCATCAACGCCCTGTCCACGACCCAGGCCATCCGCAATGCCCACCAGGCCGAAGCCCTGGGCTACGACGGGCTCATGCTGTCCACGCCGCCCTACAGCCTGCCGGAGCAGGCCGGGATCGCGCAGCATTTCCGCACGGTCGCGCAGGCCACCCGGCTGCCCATCATCATGTACGACTTCCCGGCGCGGGTGGGCGTGCAGATCGCCGTGGAAACGGTGATCGAACTGGCGCGCATCCCGAACATCGTCGGCATCAAGGAAAGCAGCGGCAGCTTCAACCGCGCCCTGGCCCTGATCCAGGCCGGCATCCCGGATTTCGAGATCATCAGCGGTTCCGACGACATGGCGGCCGACTTCCTGTTCTGGGGCGTGCGCAGCTGGATCAGCGGCGGTGCCAATGTGTTCCCGGCCGAGCAGGCCGCCATGGTCAAGGCCGCCGGCGAAGGCCAGTGGGACAAGGTCCGCAGCCTGATGAGCGGCATGTACCCGGTGATCCAGGACATGGAATCCGGCGATTACAACCAGAAGGCCAAGCTGGGCTGCCGCCGCCATGGGATCGATGTCGGCCAGGTGCGCCTGCCGCTGGTGCCGATGTCCGAACAGGATGAACGCGCCTTCCTGGCGCTGCTGGACGCCTACAAGGGCTGAGGAGAACCGCCATGCCGCAAACCAAGGAACAGATTTTCGAACAGGCCCGCGCGGGCAGCCTGTGGGCCGGCCACCTGATTCCCGGCCACGACGCCCCCGGCGCCCGGATGGACAACACCACGCCGATCGACAACAGCGTGATCGGCACCCTGGAATCGGGCACCGCCGCCGACGTCGATCTGGCGGTGCGCGTGGCGCGCGCCAGCTTCAAGTCCGGCGAATGGTCGCAGCTGGCCCCGGCGGAACGCAAGCGCGTGCTGCTGGCCTGGGCCGACCTGATGGAGGCCCATGCTGAAGAACTGGCGGCGCTGGACTGCATCGACGCCGGCAAGCCGATCACCGAATGCCTGAACACGGACCTGCCGGCCACGCTGGATACTTTCCGCTGGTATGCCGAGGCCATCGACAAGTGCTTCGGCCGCATCGCGCCGACCGGTCCGGCCGCCACCGGCCTGATCGTGAAGGAGCCCATCGGCGTGGTGGGGGCCGTGCTGCCCTGGAACTTCCCGGCCCAGATGTACGCCTGGAAGGTCGCGCCCGCGCTGGCTGCCGGCAATTCGGTCATCGTCAAGCCGGCCGAGCTGACTTCCCTGAGCGCCTACCGCATGACCCAGCTGGCGCACGAAGCTGGCGTCCCGGCGGCCGCGCTGCAGCTGGTGACCGGCCTGGGCGAGGAAGTCGGCCAGGCGATCGGGCGCCACATGGATGTGGACGTGGTGTCCTTCACGGGCTCCACCGAGGTCGGCCGCTATTTCCTGAAGTACTCGGCCGAGAGCAATCTGAAGGAGATCATCCTGGAATGCGGCGGCAAGAGCCCCCAGGTGATCTTCGACGACGCCGACCTGGATGGCCTGGTGGACCACGTGCTGGCGGCCGCATTCTGGAACATGGGCGAGAACTGCAGCTGCGGCTCGCGCCTGATCGTCCAGTCGAGCGTCAAGGACGCCGTGCTGGATCGCCTGCGTGCGCGCCTGTCGAACTGGAAGGTCGGCCTGCCCACGGATGAATCCGTGCAGATCGGCCCCATGGTCGAGCGCGCGCACTTCGACAAGGTGCGCGGCTTCCTGGAAGGCGCAGCGGCCGAAGGCGCGCGCCTGGTGCATGGCGGGCGCATCCATTCGGATCTGGGCAGCGGCTGGTACGTCGAGCCGACCATCTTCGACGCTGTTTCGCGCGAGTCGCGCCTGTTCCGCGAAGAAGTCTTCGGCCCCATCCTGGCCGTGTCCACGTTCGAGACCGAACAGGAAGCCATCGACCTGGCCAACGACAGCAACTACGGCCTGGCGGCATCCCTGTACACCCGCGACGTGGGCCGGGCCCAGCGCGTGGCCCGCGCCATCCAGGCGGGCACGGTGTCGGTCAACGGCTTTTCCGAAGGCGACATCACCACCCCGTTCGGCGGCTACAAGCAGTCCGGTTTCGGCGGCCGCGACAATGGCCTGGAAGCCCTGGACCAGTACCAGCAGATCAAGACGATCTGGTATGTGAACTAGGGATATGGGATGAAAAAAGGCGCCGTCAGGCGCCTTTTTTTCATCCCTCGATCACCGTGTGGGTGAATTCCATCAGGTAGTCCATCAGCGCGTCCGCGCCGGCGATGGCCCTGTCCGGATCGTTTGCGTGGATGCCTTCGGCCAGCATCAGGTGGCAGTTGGCGCCGCGCTCCAGGTCGCCCTCGTGCCGGTAGGCATACCAGAATCGGCGGCACTGGATGATCATCGGGATGATCGCCTGCACGGCGTAGGGATTGCGGCTGGCCTCGTGGGTGACGCGGTCCAGCGCCTGGTCGGCGCGCATGTAGCCGTCCAGGTCGCCCTGGCGCGCGGCCGCCGCCATGTCGTGCGCGCATTGCAGCAGGGCGGCGCGCTGGCCGGCCGTGGCGCGGCGCGCCGCCGAACCGGCGATCAGCCGTTCCAGCACGCGGCGGGTCTCGATCAGGATCAGGTGTTCCGCGATGCGGATCTCGCTGACACGCAGCCCGCGCCGGGGCTGCTGCTCGATCAGGCCGCTGGCGATCAGCCGCATCAGGGCCTCGCGGATGGGGGTTCGGCCCAGGCCGGTCATCTGGATCAGGTCGCTTTCCACGATCGGCTGGTTGGGCTCCAGCTGCAGCGTGGCGATCATCTGCTCGATGCGGTCATAGGCCGCTTCAGTGGCGCGGATCTTGACGGTGGGGGCTGCGGAAGTCATGTCGGAGAAGAATCAGGACTGGGGTTCGATGCCCCACCGGAAGGGGTCGTCGTCTTGCAGGATCAGAGTGGTTTCGCCGCTGATGTGGGCGCGCCCGCGCAGGGTCGGGATGACCTCGCCGTGTTCGCCCGGCTCGTAGCTGGCCTGGAATTGACTGCCAATGATACTGGACTGGCGCCAGACCTGCCCCGGGGCGAGCTTGCCGTCGGCGGCCAGGCAGGCCAGCTTGGCGCTGGTGCCGGTGCCGCAGGGCGAGCGGTCGTAGGCCTTGCCGGGGCACAGCACGAAATTGCGGCTGTCGGCATCCTCGTCGGCGCCGAAGAGCTCGATATGGTCGATGCGCGCATCGCCGCGCCCCCGGATGCCCTGGGCGTCCAGGGCCTGGCAGATGGCCCAGGCGTATGCCGTCAGCGCGGCCCGGTCGGCGCCGGGGACGACGTGCCCGGGCGCATCCACCAGGAAGAACCAGTTGCCGCCCCAGGCGATGTCGCCATGGACGGTGCCGTGGCCGGGGACGTCCACGGCCACCGCCTTGCGGTGGCGGTAGGCGGGCACGTTGCGCACGCTGACCGAGCCATCATCGTGCAGCGTGGCGACGACGGTGCCCACCGGGGTTTCGATGCGATGCTCGCCCGCCTCGATGCGGCCCAGCCACGCCAGCGAGGCCAGCAGGCCGATGGTGCCGTGGCCGCACATGCCCAGGTAGCCGGTGTTGTTGAAGAAGATCACGCCGGCGGTGGCGGCGGGATCCACCGGCTTGCACAGCAGGGCGCCGACCAGCACGTCGCTGCCGCGCGGTTCCAGGATCACGGTCTTGCGCCACGAGTCGTGCTTTTCGGCCAGCAGCCGGCGGCGTTCGGCCATGGAGCCGGTGCCCAGGTCGGGAAAGCCGTCGAGCACCAGCCGCGTCGGCTCTCCGCCGGTATGCGAGTCCAGGATGGAGATGCGATGCATGTGATGAGTCCTCAGAAGAAGCGATCCGGCCGGTAGGGTGCAAGGTCGATGGCTGGCGCCTGGCCGGCGACCAGGTCGCGGATCAGGCGGGCCGTGGCGGCCGACTGCGTCAGGCCCAGGTGGCCGTGGCCGAATGCATAGAAGATGTCCGGGTGGCGGCGGGCGCGGCCGATCACCGGCAGCGAATCGGGCAGGCTGGGCCTGAAGCCCATCCATTGCTCGCCGCCTTCGGTGCGCAGCGCCGGCAGGAAGGCCTTGGCCTTGTCCAGCATGGCCTGGGCGCGGCGGTAATCGGGCGCACGCTTCAGGCCGGCCAGCTCGACGGCGCCGCCCACGCGGATGCCGCAGCTCAGGGGCGAGATCACGAAGCCGTGGTCTGAAAACGTGATCTGGCGGCGCAGGTCCAGCGCGTCCGGTGGCAGGGTCGTGTTGTAGCCGCGCTCGGTTTCCAGGGGGATGGGATCACCCAGGGGGCGGCTCAGCTGGTGCGACCAGGCGCCGGCCGCGATCACGATCCGGCGCGCCTGCAGCGCGGTGCCGTCGTCCAGCATGAGCCGGCCGCCCTGGGCGGCGGGTTCTATGGCGCGGACTTCGTGCCGCAGCAGCCGGGCACCGAGCGCCTGCGCCTGCAGGCCGATGTCTACGGCCAGCGCCTGGGGATCGTCGACGTTGCGCCAGCGGGGCACCAGCATGCCGTGGGTGAAGCGGGGCGACAGGCCGGGCTGCAGATCGGCCAGTTCGGCGCCCTGGACGGGCTGGCTCTCGATGCCGTAGGCCAGTCGCTGGCGGGCGGTTTCCTGCGCCGCGGCGAAACGCTGCGCGCCTTCGTAGACTTCCAGCACGCCTTCGGTGTGCAGGTGGCGGTCCAGCCCCGTGCGGGCCAGCATCGCCAGCATTTCTTCCTGGGCCAGGCCGATCAGGGCGACCTGGGCGCGGATGTTGGCCTGGTAGCGCTCGGGCCAGCTGGCCCGCCACAGGCGCAGCAGCCAGGGTGCGATGCGCGGCAGGTAGGCGGGCGGCAGGCTGAGCGGTCCCAGGGGATCGAACAGCCAGCGGGCGGCCTTGCGGATGATGCGCGGCGAAGCCAGCGGCAGGATCTCGGCGAAGGCCAGTGCGCCCGCATTGCCCCGGCTGGCGCCGCCGGCCGGTTCATTGCGTTCGACCACGACGACGTCGTGCCCCGCTTCGCGCAGGTACAGGGCGCAGCTCAGGCCGATGATGCCGCCGCCCACGATGGCGACGTCACAGGATGATGCGTTCATGATGTGTGCCGGTCTGGATCCCGGGTGGACCCGATACCGGGGATGATTTCACAGACGCGATAAATATTCAACTGATATATTTACCGGGAAAGGCCTGCCGGCCAAGCGTCGTCCGGCGTCTTATTCGATGCCCCAGCGGCGGGCGAGGACGGCGCGTTCCAGGATGCCGATGTATTGCTGGATGGCGATCTGGCGGTTGTCCGGCAGGTTGAAGAACCGGCAGGCGACCTGGTGCTGGGGCTTGCCGTTGTCCTGGGTCAGGTGGGTGGACCGCAGTATGCGCAGGGCGACTTCCTGCGGGTCCATGTCGGGCAGTTCCAGCGTGCAGTCGTCGAAGATGCTGCCCACGACGGTCTCGGTGAGCAGGTTGTCGCGGTCCACCAGCTGCAGGCCGCCGGCGCTGATGTCCGCGATCCGGAAACGGGCCTGGCCCGAGGGCAGGGCGGGATCCCTGATCAGGCAGTGGGCAGGGTTGCTGGCCGGGACGTCGACCCGGAAATATTCGCGCCGCTGGATCCGCCGCAGCTGGGTGGGCCAGGTCATTGCCAGCGCAGGCTTGCCCTGGTGCATGGCGGGGCTCAGGCGGCCCGAGAATTCGATCATCACGCGATCCAGTGTGCCTTGCAGGCGCACTTCGGGCGCGCGCATCAGCTGGGTGTTGATCTGGTCCTCGGTGGCGTTGTCCAGCAGCAGCGTGCCTGCCTTGGCATCGACCTGGAGCAGGGTGGAAATGATGGAGACGGTCTTGCCCGGGATGTCCAGGCGCACCAGCACCCGCTGGCTGAGCAGCCCCTGCAGGATGGAGCTGATTTCGAGCGGTTGCGATACCAGACAGGGATCGTCTTCCTGGAAGGCCATGGTGGTGGGCTGCGCCTACAAGTGTGTCAAGTTATGAATTCTAAACGATCGGCTTCTGGAAGCAGAGCCCCCGGAACTGGGGAAAGCCCGCATGCGCGGGCCTTTCCGAAGGCCGCCGGTTGCCTATTCCAGGGCCTTGACCATGTCTTCCAGCACCTTCTTGGCGTCGCCGAACACCATCATGGTCTTGTCCATGTAGAACAGCTCGTTGTCCAGGCCGGCATAGCCCGCCGCCATCGAACGCTTGTTGACGATCACCGTGCGCGCCTTGTAGGCCTCCAGGATCGGCATGCCCGCGATGGGCGAGTTCGGGTCGTTCTTGGCCGCGGGGTTGACCACGTCGTTGGCGCCCAGCACCAGCACCACGTCGGTCTGGCCGAATTCGCCGTTGATGTCCTCCATCTCGAATACCTGGTCGTAGGGGACTTCGGCCTCGGCCAGCAGCACGTTCATGTGCCCGGGCATGCGGCCGGCCACCGGATGGATGGCGTATTTCACGGTCACGCCCTGGGCCGACAGCTTCGCGGCCAGTTCCTTGAGCGCATGCTGGGCGCGGGCCACGGCCAGGCCGTAGCCCGGAACGATGGTGACGGTCTCGGCGTTGCTCATGAGGAAGGCGGCATCGTCCGGGCTGCCGGACTTGACGCTGCGCTGCGCCTGGTCCGCGGCTCCCGCGGCCGAGGGCTCGGCGCCGAAGCCGCCCAGGATCACGTTGAAGAACGACCGGTTCATCGCCTTGCACATGATGTAGGACAGGATCGCGCCGGAAGACCCCACCAGCGAGCCGGCGATGATCAGCATCGGGTTGTTCAGCGAGAAGCCGATGCCCGCGGCGGCCCACCCCGAGTAGCTGTTCAGCATGGAGATCACCACCGGCATGTCGGCCCCGCCGATCGGGATGATGATCAGCACGCCCAGCAGGAAGGCGATCACCGTCATGACGATGAAGGGCAGCCAGGACTGAGAGGCCATGAACCAGAAGCCGCAGGCCAGCATCAGGATCGCCAGCAGCAGGTTCAGCAGGTGCTGGCCGGGGAACACCACCGGCGCGCCCTGGAACAGGCGGAACTTGTACTTGCCCGACAGCTTGCCGAAGGCGATCACCGAACCGGAGAAAGTGATGGCGCCGACGAAGGTGCCGATGAACAGTTCGAGCCGGTTGCCCGTGGGGATCGGAGCGCCGTGGGCCGCGATGCCGAAGGCGTGCGGTTCGGCCACGACCGCCGTGGCGATGGCAACGGCGGCCAGGCCGATCATGCTGTGCATGAAGGCGATCAGTTCCGGCATCTTGGTCATCTGGACCTTGCGTGCCAGCACGGTGCCGATGGCGCCGCCGCCCAGCAGGCCGAGGATCACGCGCCCCAGGCCGGTTGCGGTGGCGCCGTCGCGCGCCAGGCCGACGATCAGCACCGCCGTGGTCAGGATGGCGATCGCCATGCCGGCCATGCCAAAGACGTTGCCCCGGCGCGAGGTGGTGGGGTGCGACAGGCCCTTGAGCGCCTGGATGAAGCAGACCGAGGCGATCAGGTAGAGCAGGGTGACGAGATTGGCCGAGATCATGCCTGGTCCCCCTTGCGTTCTTTCTTCTTGAACATTTCCAGCATGCGCTGGGTGACCAGGAAGCCGCCGAAGACGTTCACCGCCGCCAGGGCGACGGCGACCACCCCCATGGACTGGGCCAGACCGCCGTCGGTCAGGCCGGTCGCCAGCATGGCGCCGACGATGACGATGGCCGAGATGGCGTTGGTCACGGCCATCAGCGGGGTGTGCAGGGCAGGCGTCACGTTCCAGACCACGTGGAAACCCACGTAGACGGCGAGCACGAAGATGATGACGTTGATCAGGGTGGGGTTGACGGCTTCCATCAGGCGCTCCTCAGGACCTGGCCGTCCTTGCAGACCAGGCAGGCAGTGACGATGTCGTCGTCCGCGGGCAGGGCGAGACGGCCCTCGGCGTCGATGACGAGTTTCAGGAAATCGAGCACGTTGCGCGCGTACAGCGCCGAGGCGTCGGTTGCCAGCAGGGCGGGCAGATTGCTCAGCCCGACCAGGGTGACGCCGCCGTGCTCGACGACCTGGTCCGGCACCGACAGCGGGCAGTTGCCGCCGCGTTCCACGGCCAGGTCGACGATCACCGAACCCGGCTTCATGGCGGCGACCGTATCCGGCTGGATCAGGGTCGGCGCCGGGCGGCCGGGAATCAGGGCGGTGGTGATGACGATGTCGGCCTGCTTGCAGCGCTCGGCCACCAGGGCTGCCTGACGCGCCATCCAGGCGGCCGGCATGGGCCGGGCGTAGCCGCCTACGCCCTGGGCGATCTCGCGTTCTTCGTCGGTCTCGTAGGGCACGTCGATGAACTTGCCGCCCAGGGATTCGACCTGCTCGCGCGCCGCGGGGCGCACGTCGGAGGCCTCTACCACGGCGCCCAGGCGGCGCGCGGTGGCGATGGCCTGGAGACCGGCCACGCCCGCGCCCAGCACCACCACGCGGGCGGCTTTCAGGGTGCCGGCGGCGGTCATCATCATGGGCAGGATGCGGCCGTAGTACTGGGTGGCCAGCAGCACGGCCTTGTAGCCGGCCAGGTTCGCCTGGGACGAGAGCACGTCCAGGCTCTGGGCGCGGGTCGTGCGCGGTGCGGCTTCGAGGGCGAAGGCCGTGAGGCCGGCGCCCGCCAGCGCCCGCAGGCCGTCCTGGTCGAAAGGATCGAGCATGCCGAGCAGCACGGCGCCCGGCTTCATGCGCCCCAGTTCGGCCGCATCGGGGCGGCGCACCTTCAGCACCAGCTCGCTGCCCAGGGTGGCCCCGGCATCGGCGAGCTCGGCGCCTGCCTTTTCGTAGTCTGCGTCGGGATAGCGGGCGGCCGTGCCGGCGCCGCGCTCGACCCGTACCTGGTGGCCCGCCTGGACCAGCTTCTTGACGGTTTCGGGTGTGGCGGCGACCCGGGTTTCGCCCGGCAGGGTTTCGCGCGGGATGCCTACCTGCATGGCGGCCTCCCGGTATCGATTCGGCAGTCTTGCTGCATGGCTCTTCCTTGTCGTCTTGAGGGTGGGGGCGGGACTTGGCCGGGGTCAGCGGCTGGCGTCCAGCGCCTGGCGAAGATCGTCGAGGATGTCGTCGATGTGCTCGATGCCGATGGACAGGCGGATCATGTCTTCGCCGACACCGGCACGGGCGAGTTCGTCGGGGCTGAGCTGGCGATGCGTGGTCGAGGCCGGGTGGCAGGCCAGGGACTTGGCGTCGCCGATGTTCACCAGCCGCAGGATCAGCTGCAGAGCGTCGATGAAGCGGGCGCCGGCGGCGCGGCCGCCCTGGATGCCGAAGGACAGGATGCTGGCGGGCAGCCCGCCCATGTATTTCTGTGCAAGCGCGTGTTCGGGGTGGTCCGGCAGGCCGGCATAGTTCACCCAGGCGACTTGCGGATGGTCTTTCAGGAAGCGGGCCACGGCCAGGGCGTTGGCGCAGTGGCGCTCCATGCGCAGGGCCAGCGTCTCGATGCCCTGCAGCACCAGGAATGAATTGAAGGGCGAGATCGCGCCGCCGGTATTGCGCAGGGGCACGACGCGGCAGCGGCCGATGAAGGCGGCCGGCCCGAACGCCTCGGTGTAGACCACGCCGTGGTAGGACGGGTCGGGTTCGTTCAGCATGGGAAAGCGGTCGCGGTGCTCGGCCCAGGGGAAAGTTCCCGCGTCCACGACGGCTCCGGCGATGCAGGTGCCGTGTCCGCCCATGTATTTGGTCAGGGCATGCACGACGATGTCGGCGCCCCATTCGATGGGGCGGCACAGGGCGGGCGAGGCCACCGTGTTGTCCACGATCAGCGGCACGCCGTGGCGGTGGGCGGCTTCGGCCAGGGCCTGGATGTCGATGATGTTGCCCGCCGGGTTGCCGACGGATTCGCAGAACACCGCGCGGGTGCGTTCGTCGATCATGGCCTCCAGGGCGGCGACGTCGTCGTGGGGCGCGAAGCGGACTTCCAGGCCCTGGCGCGGGAAAGTGTGGGCGAACAGGTTGTAGGTGCCGCCGTAGAGCTTGCTGGTGGAGACGATGTTGTCTCCCGCCTGCGCCAGGGTCTGGATGGCGTAGGTGATGGCGGTCATGCCCGATGCCACGGCCAGCGCGGCCACCCCGCCTTCCAGCGCGGCGACGCGTTCTTCCAGAACGGCGGTGGTCGGGTTCATGATGCGGGTATAGATATTGCCGGCCACCTTCAGGTCGAACAGGTCCGCGCCGTGCTGGGTATCGTCGAATGCGTACGAGGTGGTCTGGTAGATCGGCACGGCGACCGACTTGGTCGTGGGGTCGGGGGTGTAGCCGGCGTGGATCGCCAGGGTCTCGAAGCGGCGGGTCATGGCATGTCTCCTGTGCTGCGTGGTTGTGCAACCAGCCATCGTACCGGTGAAGCTGTTACAGCATAAGGTCTATGGCCCTATTTCAATATAGCTGCATGTCATATAAAGTCCCGTGCATTCTTCTACGAAATGCAATGCGGTGCAATAGAATGCGGCCGGATGCGGTAAACGGCCATGCCGGATGCGGGCATGGGTTAGCATTTCGTTTGTTGTCCGGCCGGTGGCGGACTGACGATCGAGGGTGTGGGTCAAAAAATGAATGTCTGGTTGAAGCGGGTCCTGTTCAGCCTGGTCGTGGCGCTGCTGCTGGCAGTGGTCGGACTGGCGATCTTCCTGCTGACCTTCAATCCGAACGCCTACAAGTCCAGGCTGGAATCCCTGGTGTTCGAGCGGACCGCCCGCACGCTGAACATCGATGGCGACATCAGCCTGTCGCTGTTTCCCCGCATCGGCCTTTCGGTCAGCGACGTGGCGCTGTCCGACCGCGATGCCAAGGACACCTTCGTTTCCATCGACAGCGCCCGCTTCGCGGTGGCGATCTGGCCCCTGTTGTCCAACCGGCTGGTGGTGGATCACGTGGCGGTCACGGGCCTGAAGGCCTATGTCGTGCGGGATGCCGACGGGCGCTTCAATTTCAGCGACCTGCTGGATGCCGACGGGGCACAGGCCGCCTCCCGCGTGCCCGCGCCCGTGGCGGCCGCCGCGCTGGCGGCTCCGGCCTCGGGCGACGGATCGGATTTCAGCATCGACATCGCCGGCCTCGAGCTCAAGTCGGGCCGGGTGCAATACGTCGACCGGCGCGACGGCATGTCCACGACTTTCGACCAGATCGAGGCGAATACCGGCCGCGTCACCTACGACCAGCCGTTCGACGTGTCAGTGAAGGCCGTGATCACGGGCAACGATCCGGTGCAGAATGCCCAGTTCCAGGCCCAGGCGCTGCTGCGCCTGAATCCGGGCGGGCTCGGTTATTCGGCGCAGAAGATCAATGTGCAGCTGAGCGGCCGGCTGGGCAATCTGGACCAGTCGCAGGCCACGCTGAAGGGCAATCTGGCCTACGACGGCAAGGCCCGCCATTTCTCGGCCGACAACCTGGAGCTGACCCTGAGCGGCAATATCGTCGGCGCGCATCCGATCCAGGGCCTGAAGGCCAGTCTCACGGCTGCCCAGCTGCGCCTGGATCAGCGCAACGCCGCGCTCAAGATCGACAAGTTCTCCCTGCGCGCCGTGGGCCAGGACCGCAAGCGCGCCCTGGACCTGGCCCTGGATGCGCCGGCGCTGGCGATCTCGCCCGATTCCGCCCAGGCCGATCCGGTGACCGGCACCCTGAAATGGACGGGCGACGACACGCTGGCCGTCTCGCTGGGGCTCGAAGGGTTGTCGGGCAATGCCAACGAATGGCAGTTCCGCTCGGTCAGCATGGACGGGGCGCTGACGCAGGGGGATCGCCTGCTGCGCCTGAAACTGATGTCGCCGCTGGCCTGGAACATGTCCCTGCGCAAGGGCTCCCTGAGCGCCCTCAAGGGCGACATGGGGATACGCGACCAGGCGCTGCCTTCCGGCAGCTATGAATTCCCCATGATCGGCAGCGTGCACCTGGACCTGGTGCAGGATCTGCTGTCGGCCGACCTGAACGCCGTGATCGACGGCGGGCAGGCCGCCTTCAAGTCCCAGACTACCAAGCTGGCCACGCCACAGCCCCAGACCCGCTTCAGCCTGAACACGGAAAAACTCGATCTGAACCGGTGGCTGCCCGCACCCACGGCCGCCGCCGAGGCCAAGCCGGGGGCGCCGGCCCAGGAATCCGACAAGGAAGCGGACCAGGCGCAGGACAAGGACAAGAAGCAGGGCCAGGAGCAGGCCGCCGCGCAGACGCCGCCCGCTCCCGCGCCGATCGACCTGTCCTTCCTGAAGGGGCTGGATGTCGAGGGCGATGTGCAGATCGGCGATCTGCGGGTACGCGACGTGCAGTTCAAGGACGTGGGATTCCAGGTCCGCGTCCAGAAGGATGCGCTCACCATTCCCAAGCTGGCGGCCGCCCTGTACGAAGGCACGCTGGCCGGGCAGTTCAGCGCGACGGCGGACGAGGCGTTCGGCCTGAAGCTGAGCCTGGACAAGATCGCCGTGGCTCCCCTGATGCAGGCTGCGATGGGCCAGAGTCCGCTGTCGGGGCGCGGGGCGGCACAGCTCGACCTGCAGGCGCAAGGGGCCACGACCGATGCCTTGCTGCGGTCGCTGGCGGGCCGGGCGGTCTTCCAGGTGAAGGGCGGGGCAGTGCAGGGGGTGGATGCCGGACAGACGCTGGCGGATGTGGCGTCGGCGCTGGGCAATGTCCTGAAGGGCCGCCTGGATGCCGTGGCTTCACCGTTCGACAGCCGTCGCAGCACGGCCTTCAGCAGCCTGGACGGCCGCCTGGATCTCAAGGACGGCCAGGGCACCCTGTCGAAGCTTTCCCTGGTCACCGACCTGGTGCGGGTGTCCGAAGGCAAGCCGGCGCGCATCGACGTGCCCGGCCGCGGCCTGGACCTGGTCCTGCTGGCCCAGGTGGCGGCGCGGCTGCCCAAGGGGCTGGACATCGCGCTGACGCCGCTGCTGGGTGCGACCATTCCCATCCGCATCACGGGCGCCTGGGATAAGCCCGAATACGATGTGGACTGGTCCAGCATCCGCAATCCGTCCGTCCAGCGCGCCCTGAAGTCCGGGCTGATGGAACTGCTCAAGGGGCGCGACCTGATCGATCAGGCGCTGCCGTCGCCCGAGCCCGAGACGCCGGGGGCGGCTTCGAAGAATTCCGCGGCGCCGGCCTCCGGCGCCGATCCGGTGGAACGCATCGGCAAGGCCCTCAAGGGCCTGCTGGGACAATGATGGCTACGATGGAAACACATGCAATGACGAGCGAATCCTCTTTTCGGCCGATCGCCGGGGCGGCCATTCTGGCCGACGAGGCTGCCCGGCCCTACGACCGCTGCTGGCTGGTGGTGGACGACCAGGATTGCTGGCTGGATGCGGGCCGGGCGCCTGCCCTGGCCGAACTGGAGATCAGCATGCGCTTCGGCTACCTGGCGATCCGTGCGCCCGGCATGCTGCGCCTGGACGTGCCGCTGGACGTGATCGAGGACGACGACAGCGTAGAACGCACAGCCAGGATCGGCGGGCACGAAGTGCGGGTCGTGGACGAAGGCGAGCTGGCTTCGGCCTGGTTTTCCCAGTGGCTGGGCCAGCCCAGCCGGCTGGTCAAGGTGCATCCCGCGGCAGGCCAGGTGGCCTGGCCCGCCTAGCGTCCTACCGGGTCAGGCCGCGCCGCCTGCCGCTTCCTGCGCGTCGCGCAGAGCCTTGGCCTTGGCGTGCAGCCAGCGCTCCACGGACGGGAACACGAATTTGCTGACATCCCCGCCCAGGATGGCGATTTCCCGCACGATGGTGCCGGAAATGAACTGGTACTGGTCCGACGGAGTCATGAACAGGGTTTCCACCTCGGGCAGCAGGTGGCGGTTCATGCCGGCCATCTGGAATTCGTATTCGAAATCCGACACGGCGCGCAGGCCGCGCACGATCACGCGGGCGTTCTGTTCGCGCACGAAGTCCTTCAGCAGGCCGCCGAAGCTGCGCACCCGCACGTTGGGGTAGTGCCCCAGGACTTCCTCGGCAATCTCCAGGCGTTCCTGGAGCGTGAAGAACGGCCGCTTGTTCTGGCTGTGGGCCACGCCCACGACGACCTGGTCGAACAGGCTGGCCGCCCGTCGCACGAGGTCCTCGTGTCCACGGGTGAGCGGGTCGAAAGTGCCCGGGTAGACGGCGGTGATCATGCGGTCTCCGTATAGGTTGACGGAATCGGTGTTCGGATCGCTTGGCGGTCTGGATGCGCCGTTAGGCCGATCCGGATCCGTCCTGGCGGGAAGCGGGGCGCGCCCGCTCGGGCGGCTGTTCAGGGTGTCCCCAGGCCGCCATTATTCATATTTTTTTGCGTTGCAGCAAACCGGATCAACCCGTAGTGAACCTGGCCTGCCCGCCCCTGGCGCAGCAACTCCCATTCCTGCGGCAGCGCCTCGGGGGCGGCCTCCGATTCGAGGTACAGCAGGCCACCCGGCAGCACGGCCCGGTCCAGCAGGGGCTGCAGGCGCTGCAGCCAGCCTGCGCCGAAAGGCGGATCCAGCATCACCAGATCGTAGGAAGGCGCCGGCTGGGCGCGCAGGAAGGCGCAGGCGTCGCCGGCGTGGATGCGGATGGCGGGCGAGCGCAAGCGCGCCTGGACGGCCCGCAGGCCTGCCAGCGCGGCGGGCGCCTGCTCGACCAGCTGGGCGGTTTCCACACCGCGCGACGCGGCCTCGAAGCCCAGCGCCCCCGTGCCGGCGAACAGGTCCAGCACCCGGCGGCCGGCGAACGAGCCGTCCCAGAAGTGCGCCAGCCAGTTGAAGAGTGTTTCCCGCACGCGGTCGGGCGTCGGACGCAGGTGATCGCCTGGCGGTACGGAAATGGGCGTGCGGCGGTAGGCACCGCCTACAATACGGATCTGATGTTTTTTCATGCGCGGTCCGCCGTTTCGCGGCGTCGATTCCGTGCCGGGCCTTGGCCGGATTTTTTCAGTGTAAAGCCTATGTTCAGTTTCTTTAAACGCAAGAAGGCGCCCGCGCCGCAGGAATCGGCCTCCGGGCGGGACAGCGTCCCCGGCGCGCCGGAAACCCAGGATGCGCAGGAAGTGGCGCCGGTTGCGCCCACCGAGCTGCCCGATGCCTGGGTGGCGGCCGAAGCCGATGCCGCGGCGGGCGACGGCGCTGCGAGTCAGGCCGATGTGCAGCCCGCGGCGGCTGAGCCGGTATCCGAATTTGCCTCCGGGGTCGAGCCCGCGCCAGTCGATGCGCCCGTCCAGCCGCCCGACGCCTGGTCGGATCGCCCCGACGAGACCGCCGATCCCCTGGTCCGCCTGGACCGTTCCGCCCAGGAAGCCGCCCCTGCCGCTTCTTCCGGATCCTGGCTGGTCCGGCTCAGGCGCGGCCTGTCGCGCACCGGGCAGAGCCTGGGCGGCCTGTTCACGGGGGTACGCGTCGACGAGAACCTGTTCGAGGAACTCGAAACCGCGCTCATCATGGCCGATGCCGGCGTCGAAGCCACCGAAAAGCTGCTGGCGGAACTGCGCGCGCGCGTGCGGCGCCAGCGCATCGAGCAGCCCGAGGCCGTGCGCGCCGCGCTGCGCGACATCCTGGCCGATCACCTGAAGGTGCTGGAAAAGCCCTTCGTCGTGGGCGAGGCCGCACCCATGGTGGTCATGATCGCGGGGGTCAACGGCGCCGGCAAGACCACCTCCATCGGCAAGCTCGCCCATGCGCTGCGGCAACGCCAGGCCACGGTGCTGCTGGCGGCCGGCGACACCTTCCGGGCGGCGGCACGCGAACAGCTGGTGGCCTGGGGCGCGCGCAATGGCGTCACGGTCATCGCCCAGGAAGGCGGCGACCCGGCGGCCGTGGCGTTCGATGCGGTCAACGCCGGGCGTGCGCGGGCGGCGGACGTGGTGCTGGTCGACACGGCGGGCCGGCTCCCCACCCAATTGCACCTGATGGAAGAGCTCAAGAAAATCAAGCGCGTCATCGGCAAGGCGGATCCGTCCGCGCCCCACGAGATCCTGCTGGTGGTGGACGGCAATACCGGCCAGAATGCGCTGGCGCAGATCCGCGCCTTCGATGCCGCGCTGGGCCTGACCGGCCTGGTCGTCACCAAGCTCGACGGCACGGCCAAGGGCGGAACGCTGGCGGCGGTGGCGGCTGGCAGCGGCGGCGTGCGGCCCGTGCCCGTGTACTGGATCGGCGTGGGCGAAGGCATGCAGGACCTGCAGCCCTTCGTCGCGGCGGAATTCGCCGACGCGCTGCTGGGCGGGCCGGAGCCCGGCAAGGGCTAAAATGCCCGCATTCCGTTTTCAATTTGGCCCTGACATGAACATGGCATCCAGCGCGACTCCGAACGAGCCGCCCTTCGAGATTTCCCCGGTCCAAGAGATCGTGAACGAACTGCGGGCCGGCCACATGGTCATCCTGGTGGACGAGGAAGACCGCGAGAACGAGGGCGACCTGGTCCTGGCGGCCGATTTCGTGACGCCCGACGCGATCAATTTCATGGTGACCCACGCGCGCGGGCTGGTCTGCCTGACGCTGACGCACGAACGCTGCGACCAGCTGCAGCTGCCCATGATGTCCAATCAGAACGGTACCCGCTACGGCACCAATTTCACCGTTTCGATCGAAGCCGCCGAAGGCGTGGGCACCGGCATTTCGGCAGCCGACCGCGCCCGCACCATCCAGGCCGCCGTGGCGCGCGACGCCCGGCCGTCCGACCTGGTCCAGCCGGGGCACATCTTCCCGGTGCGCGCCGTCCAGGGCGGCGTGCTGGTGCGCGCCGGCCACACCGAGGCCGGCTGCGACCTGACCGCCATGGCGGGGCTGACGCCGGCCGCCGTGATCTGCGAAATCCTCAAGCCAGACGGCTCCATGGCGCGCCTGCCGGATCTGGTGGTGTTCGCGCGGGAACACGGGCTGAAGATCGGCACCATCGCCGACCTGATCCAGTACCGCAGCGAGCACGAGTCCATGATCGAGCGCCTGGTCGAGCGCCCGGTGGCGACGCCCTGGGGATCGTTCCGGGCGGTGGCTTACCGCGACCGCGCCGCCAATGCGCCGCACCTGGCCCTGGTCCATGGCGACATCCGCCCCGATCACGAAGCCCTGGTGCGCGTGCACGAGCCGGCCAGCGTGCTGGATCTGCTCTGCGAAGGCGCCACGCGCCACAGCTGGACGATTCCCCAGGCCCTGCGGGCCATCGCGCAGGCGCCCAGCGGCGTGCTGGTGCTGCTGAACTGCCATGGCGGATCCGACCTGCTGTTCGCGCAGTTCGATGCCTGGGCCCGCAGCGGTGGCGACGCCCTGGCCGCGCAACCGGTCGTCGACGGCGAGCGCCATGGCCTGCGCACTTTCGGCATCGGCGCGCAGATCCTGCGCGACCTCGGCGTGGGCCAGGCCCGGCTGCTGGCGCGGCCGCGCAAAATGCCCAGCATGGCAGGGTTCTCCCTGACCATTACGGGTTACCATAGTGAACCCGGCGTATCCGACGCCGCGACCTGACCATGGAATCGCGACTATGAACCCCTACGTGATGACCCCCGACATGAACGGGGAAGGCCTGCATATCGGCATCGTGCGTGCACGGTTCAACGAAGAAATCGGCGTGGCCGAGTTGCAGACCTGCCTCGACGAACTGGCCGCCCTGGGCGTGGATGAGCGCGACGTCATGGTGGTGTCCGTGCCCGGTGCCCTGGAACTGGGCGTGACCCTGGCCCAGATGGCCGAGACATTCGAATTCGATGCCCTGATCGCCCTGGGTGCCGTGATCCGCGGCGAAACCTACCACTTCGAGATCGTCAGCAACGAATCGGCGGCGGCGATCAGCCGCATCGCCCTCGAAACCGGCATCCCGGTCGCCAACGGCGTGCTGACCACCGACACCGACGAGCAGGCCCTGGCCCGCGCGGCCGACAAGGGACGCGACTGCGCCCGGGCCGCCGTCGAAATGGCCAACCTGGTGGCCGCCCTCGAACCGGAATCGGACGACGACGAGGATGACGACGACTTCGACGACGAAGACGAAGAGGATGTGGATGACTGAAGCCAAGTCCCCGCGCGCCGGCCGCGCCAATGCCCGCAGCGCGCGCCGTCTGGCGCGCGAATTCGCGCTGCAGGGCGTGTACGCCTGGCTGCTGCGCGGCGGTTCCGATCTGTCCGAACTGGGCGAGATCGACGCCCATGTGCGCGACGGCGAGGATTTCGACCAGGCCGACGCACAGTGGTACCAGACCCTGCTCCAGGGGGCGGCCACCCAGGCCGCGGCGCTGCGCGAGCGGTTCGTGCCCTATATCGACCGTCCCCTGGCCGAGCTGTCCCCGATCGAGCATGCCGTGCTGCTGATCGGCAGCTTCGAACTCGTCCAGCACGTCGAAGTCCCCTACCGCGTCGCCATCAACGAGGCCGTCGAACTCGCCAAGTCCTTCGGCGGCACGGACGGCTACCGTTTCGTCAACGGTGTGCTCGACAAGCTCGCGGCCGAAGTCCGCGCTCCCGAGGTCCAGGCGACGGCGCGCCGCTGACGCGGCACAGGACGGCCTTATGCAGGCGGATGGCGAATTCGACCTGATCGCACGCTATTTCAAGCGGCCTTCTCCGGACCGGATGCTGGGCGTGGGCGATGATTGCGCCCTGATGAGCCTGTCCACGGGTTGCGAGCTGGCCGTCAGCACCGACATGCTGGTCGAAGGCCGGCATTTCCTGCCCGATGCCGATCCCGCAGCCCTGGGTCACAAGGCCCTGGCCGTGAACCTGTCCGATCTGGCCGCCATGGGGGCCCGGCCCCTGGCCTGCACGCTGGCGCTGTCGCTGCCGGCCGTGGATCACGCCTGGCTGGCCGCCTTTTCCGAAGGCTTCCATGCCCTGTCCCGCGAGTCCCATTGTCCGCTGGTGGGCGGGGACACCACGCGTGGCATGTCCGGCATCGTCCTCAGCGTCACCGTATTGGGCGAGGTCCGCCGTTCCCACGCCCTGCGCCGCGATGCGGCCCGGGTCGGCGATGACGTCTGGATTTCCGGCACGCTGGGCGGGGCCGACCTGGCCCTGCGCCTGGTCCTGGGCCAGCTGCCCCCCGATCCCGAACGCCTGCGGGCCACGCGGCCCCTGCTCGATCGCCCGACGCCGCGCCTGAAGCTGGGCCGTTACCTGGCTGGCGTGGCCCATGCGGCCATCGACGTGTCCGATGGCCTGCTGCAGGACCTCGGCCACGTTCTTCAGGCCAGCCATTGCGGCGCCGAACTGTGGATGGATGCCCTGCCGGCGCATCCGGCGCTGGCCGGCCTGGATGAATCCCTGCGCCGCGACGCCCTGCTGGCCGGGGGGGATGCCTACGAATTGTGCTTCACGGCGCGGCCCCTGCGGCGCGAGCAGATCCAGGCCCTGGGGCGGCAGCTGAACGTGCCGGTTGCCCGGGTGGGCACGCTGGTGCGTGGACAGGGCGTGCGCGTGCTCGATGGCGACGGCCAGGCCGTGCCGCTGGTGCGCCGGGGCTTCGACCATTTTTCCGAACCTTGCGGGGGCATCGCATGACGGGCGGTGCCGCACCCGACGCCAAGGGCGGCGGCCGTCCGCGGCCGACCGCCGCGTGGGTCTTCTCGCGCCCCGAGCGGATCCTGGCGTTCGGCCTGGGTTCGGGCCTGATCCATCCGGCCCCGGGCACCTGGGGCACGCTGGCCGGCTGGCTGCTGTGGGCCGTATTGCTGCGCGACCTGCCCGACGGCTGGGTGGCCCTGGTGCTGCTGCTGTCTTTCGGGATCGGCTGCTGGGCCGCCCAGCGCTGCGGCGACGACCTGGGCGTATCCGATTACGGCGGCATCAATTGGGACGAGATCGTCGCCATCTGGCTGGTGCTGTGGCTGATGCCCCCGGGGTTCTGGGCCCAGGCCGTCTCGGTGGCGCTGTTCCGCTTCTTCGACATCGTCAAACCGCCGCCGGTCAGCCTGCTCGACCGGCGTTTCAAGAACGGCTTCGGGGTCATGATCGACGATATCGTCGCGGCCCTGTATGCCTTGCTGGCGGGCGCGCTGCTCGTTCGCCTGGGGATGCTGTCATGAACGAACGCGAAACGCGCGCCCTGGCGGGCGAGGTGGGCGCCGCGCTGCGCGCGGCGGGCTGGTTGTGCGCCACGGCGGAATCCTGCACCGGTGGGCTGCTGGCGGGGGCCATCACGTCGTGCCCGGGCTCCAGCCTGTGGTTCGAGCGCGGCTTCGTCACCTACAGCAACGCGGCCAAGATCGAACAGCTGCGGGTATCGCCCGATACCCTGGAACGCTTCGGAGCCGTCAGCGAGCAGATCGCCATGGAAATGGCCGGCGGCGTGCTGGCCGTGGTGCCGCGCGCCCACCTGGCCCTGTCCACCACCGGCATCGCCGGGCCGGGCGGCGCCACACCCGGCAAGCCGGTCGGCATGGTGTGCTTCGGCATCGCGCGCCGCACCGGCACCGGGATCGTGACCCGGGCGGTCACCCAGGTCTTCGAGGGTGACCGCGAGGCCGTGCGTGCCGCGGCGGTGCGCCGCGCCCTGCAGGCGGCACTGGTCGAGCTGGGCAAGGCCTGATGCACGGGCCCCGTGCCGCCGGTTCCGGGCGGTGTCGGCCTAGAACGCCGGATTGATGCTCAGGGCCATCAGGGCCGACAGCTGGCACAGCGGCCTGTCCGATTCCTGCCGCAATGCATTGAATGCATCCTGCACGGCCTGCAAGTCGCGCTGGCTGGACGGTTCGCGGTCGATGAAGCCCGCGGCCTTCAGGCGCGCGACCACGTCGCTGGTCAGCAGGAATGTATCCTTGCCGGCCAGGCGCAGGAAGCCTGCGCCCGAGCGCCCGCCCAGGCGTGCGCCACGCTTGGCCAGCAGGCGCCACAGGCCGATGGTGTCGGTATCCGGCCAGTCGGCGAGAAAGGCGCCGAAGCCCGTGCCCCTTTCCTGGCGGATCTCCAGGATGAACCGGGCATTTTCGGGGATGGTCCGCAGCTTGGCCCGGTCGCGGATGATCCGGCCGTTCTGCATGTGGTCTTCGATCTGCCCGGGCCCGAGCCGGGCCATGGCCTCGGGGTCGAAACCCTGGAAAGCCAGCTCGAATTCGGGCCATTTGGCATCGACCACCGCGTGCTGCATGCCGGCCTGGAAGACCCGCTGGGTCATGGCCGAAAGATAGCGGTCGTCGCCCTTGTCGCGCAGCGCCTCCGGCGTCAGCGCCTGGGGCAGGAAAGCCTCCAGGGCTGCATCGGATTCGAAGCGCGCGCGGACCATGTCGTAGAGCCTGCGATAGTCGAGGTCCATGTCTTGCCCTGCTCCGGTGCCCGCGGAATCCTAGCCCTGCAACGCGGCGCGGATCGCGTCGCGCGTGGTGCGGGCGGCCTGCGCGGCGGCCTGCGTCCAGTCGTCGCCCTGGCTGGCGTACAGGATTGCGCGGGATGAATTGATCATCATGCCCGCGCCTGCCGCCGTGCGGCCGGCCCTCACCGTGGCGGGGATGTCGCCGCCCTGGGCGCCGACGCCGGGGATCAGCAGCGGCATGTCGCCGACGCGGCGGCGCACCTGGGCGATCTCGTCGGGGAAAGTCGCGCCCACCACCAGGGCGCACTGGCCCGCCGTGTTCCAGGACTGGGCGACCAGGTCGGCCACGTGCAGGTACAGCGGCGTGCCGTTGGCCAGGCGCATTTCCTGCAGGTCGCCGCCGCCCGGGTTGGACGTGCGGCACAGGATGACGACGCCGCGGTCGCCGTAGTCCAGGTAGGGCTGCACCGAATCGCGGCCCAGGTAGGGATTGACGGTCACGGCGTCCGCGCCGTAGCGCTCGTAGGCCTCGCGTGCGTATTGCGCGGCCGTGCTGCCGATATCCCCGCGCTTGGCGTCCAGCACGATGGGCAGGTCCGGGTGGCGTTCTCGAATCGCCCGGCAGATGTCCTGCAGCTGGTCCTCGGCGCCCAGCGCGGCGAAATACGCGATTTGCGGCTTGAAGCCACAGGCATAGGGCGCGGTCGCTTCGACGATCCTCAGGCAGAACTCGGTGACCGCGTCCGGGCGGCCTTCCAGTTCCTTGGGGAAGCGCCGCGGGTCGGGGTCCAGGCCCACCATCAGCAGGGAATCCTGGGCGCGCCAGGCGCGGTTCAGCTTGTCGGTGAAAGTCATGATGGGGTCGGGCTGTTGTCGTGGGGTTTTGGTGGATGCTGCAGGGAAGCGGGGCGGGGGCGCCGGTCCCGGCCGGAGCGTGCTGCGGACGTGGCGCTCACGACGGCCACCAGCGCGGCGCCAGCACGGCCGCCCAGGCGGCCGCGGCCAGCAGCAGTGTCAGCAGCACCGCGGCGCTGCCGATGTCCTTGGCACGTCCCAGCAGGGGGTGGTGGTCGGTGCTGATCGCATCGGCCAGCGCCTCGATGGCGGAATTGAGCAGCTCCACCACCAGTACCAGCACCGGTGCGCCAGCCAGCAGCAGCCGCTCGGTGGCGGTGTCGCCCAGCCACAGGCCCAGCGGGATCAGGATCGCTGCCAGCGCGGTTTCCTGGCGGAACGCGGCCTCCTGGCGCCATGCTGCGCCCAGCCCTTGCAGCGAATAGCCGAAGGCGCGTGCGATGCGCAGCAGTCCGCCTGTGCTCTTGTAGGGAGAGTGTTGGGTCATGGTCGGCTGGTCCGGGTGGTGCGGGCATTGTAATGGATGGGCTGGCGGGACGCGGCCGCCGGCGCCGCATGAAAAAATCCCCGCCGCGGCGGACCGCGACGGGGATTTCCATTGGCCGGGTGCCGGCCGGCGCGTGGCGCCGGACCGGGAAGGGCAGGGGTTTAGAAGCCGCCCATGCCGCCCATGCCACCCATGCCGCCCATGTCGGGCATCGGAGCAGCGGGCTTGTCTTCGACGATTTCGGCCACGGCGGCTTCGGTGGTCAGCAGCAGGCTGGCGACCGAGGCAGCGTTTTGCAGCGCGGTGCGGGTGACCTTGGTCGGGTCGATCACGCCCTGTTCGACCAGGTCGCCGTACTCGCCGGTGGCGGCGTTGTAGCCGTAGTTGCCTTCACCCTTTTCAACCGCGTTGACGATCACGCTGGCTTCGTCGCCGGCATTGGTGACGATGGTGCGCAGCGGGGCTTCGATGGCGCGCAGGACCAGCTTGATGCCGGCGTCCTGGTCGGCGTTGTCGCCCTTGACCTTGGCCACGGCGGCCTTGGCGCGGATCAGCGCAACACCGCCGCCCGGGACGATGCCTTCCTCGACGGCCGCACGCGTGGCGTGCAGGGCGTCTTCGACGCGGGCCTTCTTTTCCTTCATTTCGACTTCGGTGGCCGCGCCCACGCGGATCACCGCCACGCCGCCGGCCAGCTTGGCCACGCGTTCCTGCAGCTTTTCACGGTCGTAGTCCGAGGTGGCTTCCTCGATCTGCGCACGGATCTGCTTGACGCGGGCTTCGATGTTCTTGGCATCGCCGGCGCCGTCGATGATGGTGGTGTTTTCCTTGGCCACTTCGATGCGCTTGGCCTGGCCCAGCATGTCCAGGGTCGCCTTTTCCAGCGACAGGCCGGTTTCTTCGGAGATCACCGTGCCGCCCGTCAGGATGGCGATGTCTTCCAGCATGGCCTTGCGGCGGTCGCCGAAGCCCGGGGCCTTGACGGCGGTGGTCTTCAGGATGCCGCGGATGTTGTTCACGACCAGGGTGGCCAGGGCTTCGCCCTCGACGTCCTCGGCCACGATCAGCAGCGGGCGGCTGGACTTGGCGACTTGTTCCAGCACCGGCAGCAGGTCGCGGATGTTGCTGATCTTCTTGTCGAAGATCAGGATGAACGGATCATCCAGCACGGCGACTTGCTTGTCGGGGTTGTTGATGAAGTAGGGCGACAGGTAGCCGCGGTCGAATTGCATGCCTTCGACGACGTCCAGCTCGTTGTCCAGGGACTTGCCGTCTTCGACGGTGATGACGCCTTCCTTGCCGACCTTGTCCATCGCGTTGGCGATGATTTCACCGACGGAGGTGTCGCTGTTGGCCGAGATCGAACCGACCTGGGCGATGGCCTTGCTGGTGGTGCAGGGCTTGGACAGCTTGTGCAGTTCGTCGACGGCAGCGATCACGGCCTTGTCGATGCCGCGCTTCAGGTCCATGGGGCTGATGCCGGCGGCCACGTACTTCAGGCCTTCTTCGACGATGGCCTGGGCCAGCACGGTGGCGGTGGTGGTGCCGTCACCGGCGTTGTCGGAGGTCTTGGAGGCGACTTCCTTGACCAGCTGGGCGCCGATGTTCTCGAACTTGTCCTTCAGTTCGATTTCCTTGGCGACGGAGACGCCGTCCTTGGTGACGGTGGGGGCGCCGAAGGAGCGGTCCAGCACCACGTTGCGGCCCTTGGGGCCCATGGTGGTCTTGACGGCATTGGCGAGGATGTTGACGCCGCGGACGATGCGGGCGCGGGCGTCGTCACCGAAATAAACTTGCTTTGCAGCCATGTTGAGATTCCTTGGTTTGATGGGGGTGGCTTACTGGATCACGGCGAGGATTTCTTCCTCGCGGATGACGAGCACTTCCTCGCCATCGACCTTGACGGACTGGCCGGCATACTTGCCGAACAGAACCTTGTCGCCGACCTTCAGATCGACCGGGATCACTTTGCCGTCCTCGGTCTTCTTGCCGGGGCCGACGGCCAGGACTTCGCCCTGATCGGGCTTTTCAGCCGCGCTGTCAGGGATGACGATACCCGAGGCGGTGGTGCGCTCGTTGTCCAGACGCTTGACGATCACGCGATCGTGCAAAGGACGCAGTGCCATGGAGGAACTCCTGTACGTAGAAACAGTTGGAAAATGCGGGGGCCGGCCGCTGTTGTTAGCACTCAACCCCATCGAGTGCTAATTATAAGGACGATTACCGGGGTTTCAAGGGGCGGGAGAGGCTTGTTACAAGTCGGCGGGGCGGGTGCCGGCGCCCCGGTTCCCGGTGCGCTGGTCCGACAGGCACGCATGCGCGCCCCGGGCAATGGCGCGGGCCAGCCGCGCGATCGTCTCCGGGTTTCCCAGGCGGGTTTCTTCCCGGGGATTGACGATGACGCCCGCCTCGATCAGCACGGCGGGCATGGGTGCGGCCCGGAGCACGGCCAGGCCGTCGTACCGGTGGATGCCCAGGCGCCGGTCGACGAATGGGTGGTTTTCGCCTTCCACCGGCTCCGCGTGGTATTCCGACGGGCGCTCTCCCGAGGCGCGCAGCCGCTCACCGATGGCCCGGGCGCATTGCAGGCTGTGGGCCGGGCGGGGATTCCGTTCCGAGACGAAGATCGAATAGCCGGCGAACTCGGTCCGGCGGCCTGCCCGGAGATACCGCGCCTGGGCCGAGTCGTGATGGATCGACACGAGCAGATCCGCGTCCGGCGCGCCTGCCGGCCGGAGTGCTGGGGGGATGTCCGCCTCGATGCCCTCGATCCGGGTCGTCCGGTCGCCCAGCGCGGCGATCTCATGGGCGAGGGTGGCGGTCAGGTCCCGGTTGTACAGGTATTCGGCGCGTCCGCTGGCACCCGTGGCGCCGGGCTGCTGCGGCCCATGGCCCGCATCCAGCAGGATGTGTGCGGCGTGCGTCGGCCATGCGCAGCACAGGGCCGACAGCAGGGCGAGCAGGCGGCGCACGGAGCGTCTGGGGCTGGAGCGCGTGAATGCCAAGGCAATGATCCTCCGGGGCGGCAGGGCCGCTTTCCCAGTGTAGTCTCCCTGGCATGCCTGGGCGTTCTCTTCAGGCCGCGAGGCGGGGCGGAACATCCGGCCGGGGCAGGGCGGGCGCGGCGGCGCCCATGTCCAGCCGGAACACGCCGGCCGCGCTGGCCAGGCTCAGGGTCTGGCCGTCCAGGGTCTGCACGGCGGTGAACGATTCCTCGGCCATCGCCGCATTGCCCTGGGTCAGGTCGCCCAGATGGATGAACGTTTGCTGGATGCGCGCCAGGTCGCGCGCCTGGTCCTGGCCCGCACGGTGGATCTGGTCGATCAGTTCGCCGACGCGGCCGTTCTGCTCCAGGATGTCGCTCATGGCCTCGGTGGCTTCGCGCGTGCGGGCCACGCCGCCTTGGGCGATCTGCACGGTTTCATGGATCAGGCCGCCGATTTCCCGCGCCGCCGCAGCGGAGCGTTGGGCCAGCGCCCTGACTTCGCCGGCGACCACGGCGAAGCCGCGGCCCTGTTCGCCTGCCCGGGCAGCCTCGACGGCGGCATTGAGCGCCAGGATGTTGGTCTGGAAGGCGATGCTGTCGATCACCTGGACGATGTCGCCGATCTTCTGGCTGGCCGCATCCATGCGCTCGATCTGCTGCGCCGCCTGGTGCACGATGTCCGCGGCGCGGGTGGCCGCCTGCCCGGACGCCTGGGCCAGGTCTACAGCCTGCCGGGCGTTGCCGGCGTTGTGCTCGATCAGCCCGGCCAGCTGGTCCATCGCCGTTGCGGTCTCGGACAGGCGGCTGGCCGCCAGTTCGGTCTCGCCGCTGAGGTTCCGGCTGCCCTGGGCGATTTCGGTCGAGGCGTGGCGCAGGCCATGCAGCTGGCTGTGGACATCGTCGATGAAGGATCGCAGGTTCAGGCTGGCTTGGGTGATGGCTTTCTGGATCGAGGCGATCTCGTCCAGGCGGGATAGCCGCCAGTCGTCCACGGGCTGGCCCGTGGCGGCCTGGATGGCCTGGCGCTGGATGGCGCGCAGCGGCCGCACCAGGGAGCGGTCCAGCAGCAGGCCGGCCAGCAGGGCTGCCACGGCGCCGCCGAGGCAGGCGCCGGCCCAGGCTGTGCCGCGCAGTTCCGCCAGCCACGCGATGCCTGCCCAGCAAGGCATCAGGCCGGCCAGGATCAGCGCCAGCCGCTGGCGCAGCGACAGCGTGCGCAGCCCGTTGCGCCAGCGCCGCCATCCCGTGTCCAGCAGCAGGCCCCGGTGAAACCGTACGGACGGGCGGCCGGCCCGGAAGGTGGCGAAAACGTGCTCGGCCGCCTCGATTTCCGCCCGGCTGGGCTTGGTGCGGACCGACAGGTAGCCGCTGAGGACTTCATGATGGTAGACGGGGGCAACGTTGGCGCGCACCCAGTAGTGATCTCCGTTCTTGCGCCGGTTCTTCACCACTGCGGTCCAGGAACGGCCCTGCTTCAGGGTGTCCCACAGGTCCTGGTAGGCCTCGGGAGGCACGTCGGGGTGACGCACGATGTTGTGGGCCTTGCCCAGCAGCTCGGCGTGCTCGAAGCCGCTCACGCGCACGAAGGCCGCGTTGGCGTAGGTGATGCGGCCCTTGAGGTCGGTGGCCGACAACAGTGTTTCGCCATCGGGGAAATCGTATTCCTGTTGAGTGACGGGCAGGTTCTTGCGCATGATGATGGATTCCCCAAGATGGTTAACATCTAAAACATCTTTTTTATCAATGACTTATCTGATCGCTCAGTGACCATGCATCATACTTGTGTTGCATGTTTTTTTCGCATATTCCATGATGTCGTTTTGGCATAAAACAACGCGGCGCCATTCTGTTCCAGAACGCAGACGCCGGTTTCGATAGTCGATGACAATCGACAGCATTTAAACAATCAATTTTACTTATCGGCCGGACTTGCCTACACTGGTCTCCGTTGCCCCTAGCGGCCATTCACTGAACCTCTGAACAAGGAGCTGTTTTCATGTCCCTGATCAACACCGTCATCAAGCCCTTCAAGGCCACCGCCTATCACAACGGCAAGTTCGTCGAAGTCAGCGACCAGACCGTCGCCGGCAAGTGGTCCGTGTTCGTGTTCTATCCGGCCGACTTCACTTTCGTGTGCCCGACCGAGCTGGAAGACCTGGCCGATCACTACGCCGAATTCCAGAAGCTGGGCGTGGAAGTCTATTCCGTGTCCACCGACACCCATTTCGCCCACAAGGCCTGGCATGACACGTCCGACGCCATCAAGAAGGTCAACTACCCGATGATCGGCGACCCCACCCACCTGCTGGCCCGCAACTTCGACGTGCTGATCGAGGAAGAAGGCGTGGCGCTGCGCGGCACCTTCGTGGTGAACCCCGCCGGCGAAATCAAGGTCCTGGAAATCCATGACAACGGCATCGGCCGCGACGCGTCCGAACTGCTGCGCAAGGTCAAGGCCGCCCAGTACATCGCCAGCCACCCGGGTGAAGTCTGCCCGGCCAAGTGGGAAGAAGGCGCCAAGACGCTGACCCCCTCGCTGGACCTGGTCGGCAAGATCTAAGCCGGCGCGCCGGCGCCGCCGGCCCCCGCGTCCGCCGCGCCCACCCGGGCCGTGGCGGGCGCTCCCCCTTCCCCTCGCTCATGATTGGGCGGCGCCGCAATCGTGCGCCGGGAGAGGGCTCGCATTTGAAAAAAGGTGATGAACATGCTGGATGCAAACCTCAAAGCGCAATTGGGAACCTATCTCGAGCGGGTGACCCTGCCCGTCGAGCTGCGCCCGTCCCTGGACGACGGCGAATCTTCTCGTGAACTGCGTGCCTTGCTGGAGGACATCGCCAGCCTGTCCGACAAGATTACCCTGGTGGACGGTGCGCCCCGTGATGCGCATACGCCGTCCTTCGAAATCGCCCGTGCCGGCACCGACATCGGCGTGCGCTTCGCCGGCATTCCGCTGGGGCATGAATTCACGTCGCTGGTGCTGGCGCTGCTGCAGGTCGGCGGCCATCCGCCCAAGCTGGATGATGCAGTGATCGAGCAGATCCGCAGTCTGCCTGGCGAGTACCGGTTCGAGACCTATTTCTCCCTGTCGTGCCAGAACTGCCCGGACGTGGTGCAGGCCCTGAACGCGATGTCCGTGATCAATCCGCGCATCCAGCACGTGGCGATCGACGGTGCCCTGTTCCAGGACGAAGTCCAGAAGCGCGAGATCCTGTCGGTGCCTGCCGTGTTCCTGAACGGCGAGCTCTTCCACCAGGGACGCGCCGGTGTCGAGGAACTCCTGGCCAAGCTGGACGTCGGCGACGATGCCGCCAAGGTCGAGGCCTTGAACGCCCGCGAAGAATTCGACGTGCTGGTGGTCGGCGGCGGCCCGGCGGGTGCCGCGGCAGCCGTGTACGCCGCCCGCAAGGGTATCCGCACGGGTGTGGTGGCCGAGCGCTTCGGCGGCCAGGTGCTCGACACCATGGCGATCGAGAACTACATCTCCGTGCTGGAAACCGAGGGACCGAAGTTCGGCGTCGCCCTGGAGCAGCACGTCAAGGCCTACGAAGTCGACATCATGAACCTGCAGCGGGCCAGCCGTCTGATCCCGGGCAAGTCCATCCAGGTCGAACTGGCCAGCGGCGCGACGCTCAAGGCACGCACCGTGATCCTGTCCACCGGCGCGCGCTGGCGGCAGATCAACGTGCCCGGCGAGGACGAATACCGCAACCGCGGCGTGGCCTATTGCCCGCACTGCGATGGCCCGCTGTTCAAGGGCAAGCGCGTGGCGGTCATCGGCGGCGGCAATTCGGGCGTCGAGGCGGCGATCGACCTGGCCGGCATCGTGGGTCATGTCACCCTGATCGAGTTCGGCGACGCCCTGCGGGCCGACGACGTCCTGCAGCGCAAGCTGCGCAGCCTGGCCAACGTGGATGTCATCACGTCGGCCCAGACCACCGAGATCCACGGTGACGGCAAGCGCGTGACCGGCCTGAGCTACACGGACCGCACGAGCGGCGTGCCGCATCGCGTCGAACTGGAAGGCGTGTTCATCCAGATCGGCCTGGTGCCCAACACCGAGTGGCTCAAGGGCACGGTCGAGCTCAGCAAGCACGGCGAGATCGTGGTCGACGCCCGGGGCCAGACCTCGGTGCCCGGCGTGTTCGCGGCGGGCGATGCGACGACGGTGCCCTACAAGCAGATCATCATTGCTGCCGGCGAGGGCGCCAAGGCCGCCTTGTCCGCCTTCGATCACCTGATCCGCAGTTCGGTGGCGGATAGCGAAAAGGCCGTTGCCTGACCGCTGGGACGCGCGCATGACGCGGCGGGCCGGAGAGATCCGGTCCGCCGTTTTTCTTTCCGCGGCCGGGCCGGGCGTGGCACGTCAGTCCGGGCGTCCGTCTTCCATCCGGGGCCAGGGGCCGTCGATGTGCTTGCGGCACAGGTCCACCCAGGCCTGGGCGGCGTGGCCCAGCATGGGCCAGGCCGCCGACAGCAGGGCGATGTCCCAGCTCAGGGTATCGGGGCCCAGGGGGCGGGCGTCCAGGCCCAGGGCCGCCGGATCCCGGATGAAGGGCTCGGGCAGCAGCGCGATGCCCATGCCCGCCTGCGCCATGGACAAGGTCCAGTCCCATTGCCCGCTGCGGGCGGCGATCAGCGGCTCGAAGCCGGCGGCCTGGAATTGCCTGTCCAGCAGGCGGGCCAGCGCGAAGTCGTCGTCCAGCAGGACCAGGGGCTGGCCGCGCAGGTCGCGGACCTGGGGCGAAGCCGGCAGGGGCCGCATCAGCCCCGGCTGGCCGACGGCCAGGATCCGGTGCCGGGCCACGACCCGCGGGCGCAGGCCCAGTTCCGGCGCCACGGGCATCAGGCTGAATCCCAGGTCCAGCCGGCCTTCGGCCACCTGGCGCTCGATGGCGCGCCCCGTGTCTTCGTGGAGCGCGACTTCGATCTTCGGGTAGCGCTGGCGGTATTCCTTCAGCGGCGCGGTGAACAGCCGGTTGATCATCGGCGGCAGGCCGAGATCGAGACGGCCCAGTTCCAGGGCCTGCGTGCGGGTGATGTCGCGCAGCAGGGCCCGGTGCGCCGCGAGCACTTCCTGCCCGCGCGCCAGGACCACCCGGCCCATGTCGGTGAGCCGTGCGGGGCGCCGTTCGCGATCCAGCAGCGGTGCGCCGATCTCGTCCTCGAGCTGGCGGATCATCTTGCTGACCGTCGATTGCGTGACGCCAAGCGCCGTGGCGGCATGGGTGAAGTTCTGCCGCCGGGCGGTTTCGACGAAGTAGCTGAGGGCGCGCAGGTCCATTGAGATCGGCCTCCATCATCATGAATAAATGGAATTGTATGCATTGATTCCATGAATATTCACGATGATATTCTCGATTCATCATCGCACCAAGAGACGAGGAGACCCATGATGATGGAACGCCTGCAATGCCCCCGGCTTGGATCCCGGATCATGACGGCGCAGCAAGCCGCCGCCCTGTTTCGCGACGGCATGACGGTCGGGATGAGCGGTTTCACCCGCGCCGGTGACTGCAAGGCACTGCCCGCCGCGCTGGCCGAGCGGGCGCGGCATGAGCGCCTGCGGCTGAACCTGATCACGGGCGCATCGCTGGGCAACGACAGCGACGGGCTCATGGCCGAGGCCGGGCTGCTGGCGCGCCGCCTGCCGTTCCAGGCCGACGCCACGCTGCGGCGCAAGATCAACGAAGGGCAGGTCATGTTCATCGATCAGCATCTGTCCGAGACCGTCGAGCAGCTGCGCACGGGCCACCTGCCCCGGATCGACATCGCCGTGGTCGAGGCGGTCGCCATCCTGCCCGATGGCGGCATCGTGCCTTCCATGTCCGTCGGCAATTCCGCCAGCTTCGTCGCCCAGGCCGATCGGGTGATCGTCGAGTTGAACACCAGCGTTCCCATGGGCCTGATGGGTCTGCACGACATCTACGTGCCGGGGGACCGCCCCGCGCGCGAACCCATTCCCCTGACCCGGCCGGACCAGCGCATCGGCACGCCGGCGATTCCCGTCGACCCGGCGCGCATCGCCGCCATCGTCGTCACCGGCCATCCCGACAGTCCCTCCAACGTCCTGCCCCCCGATGAGGACACCCGGGCGATCGCCCGCCACATCGTCGATTTCCTGGGGGGCGAGGTGGCTGCCGGGCGCCTGGCCGATACGCTGCTGCCGCTGCAGGTCGGCATCGGCACCATCGCCAACGCGGTCGTGCACGGGCTGGTGGATGCGCCGTTCCGCGACCTGCAGATGTATTCCGAGGTTCTCCAGGACAGTGCCATTGCGCTGATCGATGCGGGCCGCGTGTCCTTCGCCTCGGCCTCGTCGATCACCCTGTCGGAACCGGTGTACCGGCACTTCATGGAAAACCTGGATGCGTATGCCCGGCGGATCGTGCTGCGCCCGCAGGAAATCAGCAACCATTGCGAGATCGTGCGACGCCTGGGCGTCATCGCCATCAACACCGCCCTGGAATTCGATCTCTACGGCAACGTGAATTCCACGCACGTCGGCGGCACACGGATGATGAACGGCATCGGCGGCTCGGGCGATTTCGCCCGGCAGGCCCACCTGTCGATCTTCGTGAGCAAGTCGGTGGCCAAGGGCGGCGACATTTCCAGTGTCGTCCCGATGGTGGCCCATGTGGACCACACCGAGCACGATGTCGACATCCTGGTCACGGAATGGGGGCTGGCCGACCTGCGCAACCTGGCGCCGCGCGAACGCGCGCCCCGCATCATCGAATGCTGCGCGCATCCGGACTACCGCGAAGAGCTGTTGGATTATTTCCGCCGCGCCTGTGCCCGCGGGGGGCACACGCCGCATCTGATCGGCGAGGCCCTGTCCTGGCACGAGCGCTACGCCGACACTGGCTCGATGCACGCGGCCGAGCGCATGGCCTGCGCCTGATCGTGCCATGTCCGCCGGGGTATCCGGCATGGCGGGTACCCCGGGACCGCTGCCGGCCAATGCGCCGGCGGCATAAAATACCGCCTTCTTCCCGGTAGCGAGGCCTGCCATGCTGTCGCAATATGGTGTGTTGGACGTCTGGACCTATCTGGCCGGGACGATCTTCATCGTCCTGCTGCCGGGGCCGAATTCCCTGTTCGTGCTGGCCACGGGCGCCGGGCGGGGGGTGCGCGCCGGCTACCAGGCCGCCTGCGGCGTGTTTGTCGGCGATTCCATCCTGATGGCACTGACGGCGGCTGGGGCGGCCTCGGTCCTGCGCCTGCTGCCCATGGTGTTCATCGCCCTGAAGGCCGCGGGGGCGGTCTACCTGACGTACCTCGGGGTCCGGCTGCTGCTGTCGGCCTGGCGGCCGGGGCCGGCGCAGGTCCACGCGGTCGCCGGCGGCCCCGGCAGTCCCTTCCGCAAGGCCCTGCTGCTCAGCCTGCTCAACCCCAAGGCCATCCTGTTCCTGCTGTCCTTCTTCGTGCAGTTCGTGGATCCGGCCTACCCGCATCCGGCCCTGTCCTTCTTCATCCTGGCCGCGATCCTGCAGACGTGCAGCCTGCTGTACCTGTCCATCCTGATCTTCGGCGGCGCGCGCCTGGCGGCGGCATTCCGGCGGCGCCAGGGCCTGGCGCGCACCGGCAGCGGCCTGGTGGGCGCGCTGTTCCTGTGGTTCGCCGGGCGCATGGCCTTTGAGGCCTGAACGGTCTTCGGCCTGCGGCACGTTCAGTCATCATCGTGCAATAATAATGATCATTCATCTTAAGTGATATTCCGGTGTCGTCCGCCCGGCGCCCCTGCGGCGCGGCGGTGGCGGATCGCGCATGCCAGGCCAGGCTAGGGGTTTATCCCCTTTAGGTGCCCCTGCGCATCCTGAGTAGAATTTTTCGCATCCCGGGTGTTTCACGAATGATTCGAACTAGGATGCCTGCATGCCTGCGCGACTGGCTTTACGAAACATCAGCAAATCCTATCCGGCGGTCCGAGCGAACGACGCGGTCGACCTGACCGTCGAACCCGGCGAGATCCACGCCATCCTGGGCGAAAACGGCGCCGGGAAATCCACCCTGATGAAGATCATCTATGGCGTGGTCCGCCCCGACGAAGGCACGGTCCACTGGGATGGCCAGGAAGTCCGGATCGCCAATCCGGCGGCCGCCCGTGCGCTGGGCCTGGGCATGGTGTTCCAGCATTTTTCCCTGTTCGATACGCTGACGGTGGCGGAAAACATCGCCCTGGGCCTGCCGCCGGGCACCGACATGCAGACCCTGGAAACCCAGATCGCCGAAACGGCGGCGCAGTACGGCCTGGACATCGAGCCGCGCCGCCATGTCCATACCCTCTCGGTGGGGGAACGCCAGCGCGTGGAAATCGTGCGTGCCCTGCTGGGCAAGCCGCGCCTGCTGATCCTCGACGAACCGACCTCGGTGCTCACGCCCCAGGCGGTGCTGCGGCTGTTCGACGTCCTGCGGCAGCTGGCGGACGAGGGCTGCAGCATCCTGTACATCAGCCACAAACTCGACGAGATCCGCGCCCTGTGCCATCGCTGCACGGTGATGCGCTCCGGCCGGGTCACGGGCGTCTGCGATCCGCGCCAGGAAACCGAGGCCGGCCTGTCGCGCCTGATGATCGGCGCCGACCTGCCGGTGCACGAGCACCACGAACGCCCGGCGGGGCCGGTGCTGCTCCAGGTGCGCGGCCTGGATCTGCCCCCCGCGCATCCCTTCGCCACGCCGCTGGCGGGCATCGACCTGGACCTGCGGGCGGGAGAAATCCTCGGCGTCGCGGGCGTGTCGGGCAACGGCCAGCAGGAATTGATGGGCGTGCTCTCGGGCGAGGACACGCGCGCGGCCCGCGAAAGCATCCTGTTCGATGGCCAGCCCGTCGGCCACCGTTCGTCGGCCTGGCGGCGCATGCAAGGCATGGCGTTCGTCCCCGAAGAACGCCTGGGCCGCGGCGCCGTGCCCGACCTGTCCCTGGCGCGCAACCTGCTGCTTTCGCACCAGGGGCCGGATACCGTGCGGCATGGCTGGATCCGCGACGGTGCCGTGCGCCGCATCACGGCGGGCATCATCGAGCGCTTCCGGGTCAAGGCGCCCGGTCCGCAGGCCCTGGCCGGCAGCCTGTCGGGGGGCAACCTGCAGAAATACATCGTCGGCCGCGAAGTCGTGCGCCAGCCCCGGCTGCTGATCATCGCCCAGCCCACCTGGGGGGTCGACGTGGGCGCCGCGGCGCAGATCCGGGGCGAACTCCTGGCGCTGCGCGATGCGGGCTGCGCCATTCTGCTGATTTCCGAGGAACTGGACGAATTGTTCGAGCTGTCCGACCGGCTGGTCGTTCTGGCCAAGGGGCGCCTGTCGCCCCCGCTTGCACGCGCCGAGGCCACGCGCGAACGGATCGGCCAATGGATGAGCGGCCTGTGGCCCGGGGCCGATGCCGCCGGGGCGGCCACCGCCCGCAACGTCCCGGAGGCCGTCCATGCTTGAGCTCATCGCCCGCGCCGAGCCTTCACGCCGGATGGTGTGGCTGTCGCCCCTGATGGCGGTCGCCCTGACTGCCTTGTGCGGTTTCTTCATGTTCATGGCCGTGGGCAAGCCCCCCCTGGAAGGCCTGGCCGCCTTTTTCGTCGAGCCGCTCGCCAGCCGGCACGGCTGGGCCGAGATCGGCGTCAAGATGGCGCCGCTGCTGCTGTGCGCGGTCGGCCTGGCGCTGTGCTTCCGCGCCAATATCTTCAACATCGGGGCGGAAGGCCAGCTGGTCGTCGGCGCCGTCGTGGCCGGCGCATTCATCCTGCAGTTCGACGACGGGACGGGCGGCGGAGGCGGGCCGCTGATGATTGCGCTGGCGTTGCTGGCAGGCGCCCTGGGCGGCGCTGCCTGGGCGGCGCTGGTGGCCTGGCTGCGCGACCGCTACCATGCCAATGAAATCCTGGTCTCCCTGATGCTGGTGTACGTGGCGCAGCTCCTGCTCAGCTACCTGGTGCACGGCGTGATGCGGGATCCGGACGGCTTCGGTTTCCCGCAGTCGCGGCTGTTCGACGACAGCTTCCTGCTGCCGGTGTGGCCGGGCACCCGGCTGCACCAGGGCTTCGGGCTGGCGCTGGCGGCAGCCCTGGCATCCTGGCTGCTGCTGTCGCGCCTGTTCGCCGGCTATCGCCTGACGGTGGGGGGCCTGGCGCCGCTGGCCGCGCGCTATGCCGGGTTTTCCTCGCGCCGCGCGCTGTGGGGCTGCATGCTGGGTTCCGGCGCCCTGGCGGGCGTGGCGGGGGCCTGTGAAATCATGGGGCCGATCGGCCAGCTCACCCCCTCGGTTTCCCCGGGCTACGGCTTCGCCGCCATCATCGTCGCCTTCGTGGGGCGGCTGCATCCCATCGGTGTCGTGTTCGCCAGCTTCGTCATGGCCCTGTTCTACATCGGCGGCGAGCTGTCCCAGACGCGCCTGGGCATGCCCAGCGCCATCACCGGCATCTTCCAGGGCATCCTGCTGTTCTCGCTGCTGGCCTGCGATGTCCTGATCCACCAACGCCTGCGCTGGAGGCGCTGACGCCATGGACGTACTGGCTCCCCTGATCGCAGCTGCCATGAACGCCGGCACCCCGCTGATGCTGGCGGCCCTGGGGCTGCTCGTCAACGAGAAATCCGGCGTCATCAACCTGGGTTCCGAAGGCATGATGCTGGTGGCGGCGGCCCTGGGTTTTGCCGTGACCGTGCAGACCGGCAGCACCGGCCTGGGTTTCCTGGCCGGAGCCGCCGTCGGGGCCCTGCTGGCGGGTGTCTTTGCCTGGCTGGTGGTCTGGCTGGGGGCCAATCAGGTCGCCTGCGGCCTGGCCCTGTCCCTGTTCGGCGTCGGCCTGTCCGCCTTCATCGGCCTGCCCTACGTCGGCGCCACGATCCAGGCGTTTTCCTGGTCGGTGCCGGGATTGGCCGATCTGCCCTTCTTCGGGCCGGCCCTGTTCCAGCATCATCCCCTGGTCTACGGCGCCCTGGCGCTGGCGGTCGGCCTGACCTGGTTCCTGTACCGTACGCGCGCCGGCCTCGTCCTGCGCGCCGTGGGCGAATCGCCCGAATCCGCCCATGCCCTGGGTTACCCGGTGCGCCGGATCCGCCTGGCGGCCCTGCTGTTCGGCGGGGCCTGCTGCGGCCTGGCGGGCGCCTTCATGTCGCTGGTCTATACCCCGATGTGGGTCGAGAACATGGTCGCGGGTCGCGGCTGGATCGCGCTGGCGCTGACGCCATTCGCCACCTGGCGTCCGCTGCGGGTGCTGGTCGGGGCCTATCTGTTTGGCGGCATCACCATCCTGACCTTCCACATGCAGGCGCTGGGGGTGCCGATCGCGTCCCAGCTGCTGTCGATGCTGCCCTACCTGGCCACCATCCTGGTGCTGGTCCTGATCTCGCGCAATGTGAACTGGATCCGCATCAACATGCCCGCGTCTCTGGGACGCGCATTCAATCCCAACCACTGATCGTTGTCTTCCACGGAGACCCTCGCCATGAAAACTCGCCTGTTTCGTCAAACCCTGGTGGCCGCCACCGCCGCGGCGTGCCTCTGGGCCGCCGGCCCCGCCGCCGCCGAACCCCTGAAGATCGGCTTTGTCTACGTCAGCCCGGTGGGCGAGGCGGGCTGGTCCTGGCAGCAGGACCTGGGCCGCAAGTACATGGAGCAGCAGCTGGGCGACAAGGTCGAGACCCAGTACGTCGAGGACGTGCCCGAGGGCGCCGACGCCGAGCGCGTCATCCGCGACCTGGCCCAGCAGGGCAACAAGCTGATCTTCACCACGTCCTTCGGCTACATGAACCCGACCATCAAGGTCGCCAAGCAGTTCCCCGACGTGAAGTTCGTGCATTCCACCGGCTACAAGACCGCGCCGAACGTGGCCACGACCAATGCCCGCTTCTACCAGGCGCGCTACGTGGCGGGTATCCTGGCCGGGCACAAGACCCAGACCGGCGTGGTCGGCTATGTGGGCGCCTACCCGATCCCCGAGGTCCTGCAGGGCATCAACGCCTTCACGCGCGGCCTGCGCAGCGTCAAGCCCGATGCCACGGTGCGCGTCATCATGGTCAACAGCTGGTTCGATCCGGGCAAGGAACGCGACGCCGCGCTGGCCTTGCTGGACCAGGGCGCCGACATCGTCACCCACCACACCGATTCCACCGCCACCGTGCAGGCTGCCGAGGAACGCGGCAAGTGGGCCATCGCCTACCACTCCGACATGCTGAAGTTCGGTCCCCACGCCCAGCTGGGCGCCGTCACCCACCATTGGGGGCCGTACTTCACCCGCGAAGCCCAGGCCATGCTGGATGGCACCTGGAAGTCCGACCAGGTCTGGGGCGGTTTCAAGGAAGGCATGGTGGCCCTCGAAGGCTTCGGCCCCGCCGTGGATGACGCCCTGAAGGCCGACCTCAAGGCCAAGGAAGACGCCATTGCCAACGGCACGCTGAATGTCTTCGCCGCGCCGATCAAGACCAATGAAGGCAAGGTGGTCCTGGCCGAAGGCGCGCTCGACGACAAGGGCCTGAACGCCATGGACTATTACGTCGAGGGCGTGGTCGGCAAGCTGACCAAGAACTGAGCGGCCTGATCCCCGGGCGCATGCCCGGGGCGCCTGCGAGAGCGCCGGTGTCCTGCGGATGCCGGCGTTTTTGCATCCGGGCGCCGCGCTGCCGGCGGATGCGCCTACGGCGCCTTGCGGGGTACCGACCAGGTGCTGACCACCTGGGCCACGGGGTCGCCGCCGTCTTCGGGCAGCAGCAGCGCTTCGCCGGCCGTCATGCGCCCGATCTTCAGGATCCGGGCGCGGGCGATGATCCCGCCGGCCGGTGCGCCCCGCAGGAAATTGATCGTCAGGCTGGCGGTGACCGATTCTGCGATCCCTGTGGCGCCGACCACGGCGGCGTACAGGGCGAGGTCCGCCAGGCCCATCAGCATCGGTCCGGCCACGATGCCGCCCAGGCGCTGGTTGGAAGGGCTGGGCGGCAGGCGCAGGGTGGCCTGCCCGTGGCGGATGTCCAGGATCTCGACGCCCAGCACGGCGGCGAAAGGATGCAGCCTGTCGAGCAGGGCCCGGAATTCTTCCGGGGTGATGCGGGCTTCCGGGGCGTCCGTGGCGGAGGCCGCCGGTTCGAGGACAGTTTCGAGCGGCTTGGACATGGCTCAAAGAGGAAGCGAAAAACTCATAGTACACTGGCCCGGCCGGGCTTGACTGGATGCTCCCGGCCGCGCCGGCCGGCGTTCCGGCCGGTACCGTCGCAGGCCGCCCGGGCGGCCTGCGGGTCACATCATGGGTAGTCAAATGAAGAAAGCTATGACGCGCACACTGGGAATCTCGGCCGGCCTGCTGCTGGCCGTGTCGGCTTCGGCCTGGGCGCATGGACACGGCGCCGCCCAGGGCGCGGCGGCCAAGGTCTCGGCCACTGTGAAGGCGTCCGATTGCTGGATCCGCCTGATCCCGTCCCCGGCCCCTTCGGGCGGGTTCTTCGTGGCGCACAACGCCGGGCAGGAAGACGCCGTGCTGACGGGCGCCCATTCGCCCGACTACGGCATGGTCATGCTGCATGAAACCACCGAATCCGGCGGGATGAGCAAGATGTCCATGGTTCATCAGGTTGCCATCCCTGCGGGCAAGGACCTGGCGTTCAAGCCGGGCAGCTATCACCTGATGCTGGAACAGCCCCGCGCCGGCCTGAAGGTCGGCGATACCGTGCAGGTGGATTTCACGCTCGCCAACGGCGAAGTCTTCTCCGCGGCCTGCGAAGTCAAGTCGCCCAAGGCCATGTCGGGCGGGCATGACATGTCCGGGCACATGAAGCACTGATGCCACCGGCCCGGCCGCCGCATGCCGCGGCCGGCCGGGCGCCGGCGGATTGCGCCGGCGCAGCGGATGCGGCTCAGGCGTCCGTGATGAATTCCAGTATCGTGCGGTTGAACGATCGCGGGTTGGCCAGGTTCATGCCATGGGCGGCCAGGGCGATGCGCGCGCGCCGTGCGTGCGGCAGCAGTTGCTGCAGCCGGTCCTGGCGGGTGCCGTACTTGGCGGGGCTCTGTGCGCCGCCCACCAGCAGCACCGGGCAGGACAGGGCCGCGGCGTCGCGTGGATCCACCGGCAGGTTGGCCTCGCGCACCTGGGACAGCAGCGTTGCGACGTTGTCCCGCACCATGTCCTTGAACCAGCCGACCATGCGGCGCCAGGTATCGGCGCCGTTCACCGTGTCGATGAATTGCTCGATCGCGCCTTCCGTGTCGCCAGCCCGCAGCCGCTGCACGGCATCGGCATAGAAGACGGGCGTTTCGGGCTCATCCGTGAAGCGGAACCCGGGATCGGCCAGTGTCAGCGACCGGCACAATTGCGGTGCCTGGATCGCCAGGGCCAGCGCCACCTGGGCGCCACGGGAATGGCCGATCACGTGCGCGCCGCCTTGCGCATCCAGCGCCCGGAGCAGATGCGCCAGGTCGCCGGCGTGGCGGTCGATGGCGTATCCGTCCTGGGGATGGGGCTGCGCATCGGGCCAGCAGCCGCGCAGGCTGGGCGCGATGACGCGATGTGTTTCGGCGAAGGCCGGCACCTGCCACCGCCAGTAGCGGTAGTCGCACAGCGAGCCATGGATCAGCAGCACGGGCGCGCCATCGCCCGCACCGTCTTGCGTGTAGTGCAGGACGCCGTCGGGCAGGGCAAGCGCGTGGTGTGGCGGGGCGGCGGGCGTGGCCGGCATCGCGGGTCGGTTACAGCAGCTTCAGGCGGCTCTTGGCTGTCTCGGCGGACGCGCTGCCGGGGTAGTCCTTGATGATGCGCTGCAGGCTGGCCTTGGCGCCTTTCATGTCGTTGAGCTCGATCTGGTCGGCGGCCACCACCAGCAGGGCGTCGGGCGCGCGGGGATCGTCGGGGCGGTTCTTTACCAGCGTCAGCATCGTCTGGATGGAGTTCTTGAAGTCCTTGGAGGCGTACTGGCTGCTGCCCAGGTAGAACAGGGCGTCGCCGGCCAGCGCGCTGTCGGGGTACGACTGGATGAAGGTGGAAAATCCTGCCGCGGCTTCCTTGTAGCGGCCGTTGCGGTACTGGTCGGCCGCGGCTTCGTAGGCGGCCTGTTCCTGCGGGTCGCCGGTCTGCGGCGTCTGCGGCGCATTGCCGCTGCCGCCTGCTTCGGGGGCGCGCTGGCTCAGTTCTTCGATGCGGCCCCGCAGCGAGGCGATTTCCTGGTGCAGCAGATCCATCTGGTCGGCCAGCTGCAGCCGGGCCTGCTGGTTCTGCTCGTTCATCTGCTTGATCTGGGTGCGCAGTTCCAGGATCGCGCGCCGCGCCTCGTCGTCGGAAAAGGCCTGGGCGGCGGGCGCAGCCAGCGTCAGGGCCAGCAGGGTGGCGGCGGTCAGGGCATGCAGGCGATGGGTCGATGCGGTCATGAGTCTTGGATCCAAGTGAAAAGGCCCCCCACGCAGCGCGGGTCTCGCCGCATGCCGTCCCCTAGGGGACGGTTCAATCCCGGGGTGGCCCGGCAATGAAAAAACGCCGTAGCGGGGGCCGCTACGGCGCTGTCACGGCCTGGCCGGGATCAACGTTGGTAGTTGATGTCGGCGCGGCGGTTCTCGGCGTAATCGGCTTCGGTGTTGCCCAGGGCCTTGGGACGTTCCTTGCCGAAGCTGATCGCTTCGATCTGGTTGGCATTGACGCCCAGCAGGGTCATCATGCGTGCCACGGCATCCGAACGGCGCTGGCCCAGAGCCAGATTATATTCGGTGCTGCCGCGGGCGTCGGTGTTGCCTTCCACGCGAACCTTCTGGCCTTGGTGGCTGGTCAGGTAGTTGGCATGCATCTCGACGACGCTGCGGTACTGTTCGGGCACCGTGTAGCTGTCGAAATCGAAGTAGACCGAGCGTTGTTGCGCGAGCGGGCTTTGCGGATTGAAGGGATCCATGATTTGCCCAGCGGACGCCGAATCGGAGCCGTTGCCCGAGCCGTTCTGGTCCAGCGGCACGGAGCTGCAGGCGGCCAGCGAGGCGGCGATGGCGGCGATGGTCAGAGTCCTGGTGATGCGCGAGCTCATTTAATGTCCTTTAGAAGAAAGAAGAGTCACACGGAAAAATCAGTCTGTGAACGGGCCCCAGGCAGGCTCGCGGACCTTGCCGTTGAGTACCGACAGAGTCTGGCGTACGCGTCCGTCGACCGAAGTCACGGCCAGCACGCTGCGGCCGTTCTGGATGGCGCTGTAGAGCACCTGCATTCCATTGGGAGCGTAGCTGGGGGATTGATCGTCCGGACCGTCCGTCAGAATCTGCTCGGAGCCCGAATTCAAGGCGAGGCTTGCAATCCTGAAGGCACCGTTTCTGCGAGTAACGTACACCAGTTGTTGTCCATCCGGCGATACCCTAGGTGAAATATTGTAACTGCCCGAGAAAGTGAGCCGCTGGGCATCGCCGCCGCCCGCCGGCACCTTGTAGATCTGCGGGCTGCCGCCCCGGTCGCTGGTGAATACCAGGGACTGGCCATCGGGGGTGTAGCGCGGCTCGGTGTCGATCAGCGGGGAACGCATCACCCGGCGCAGATCGGATCCATCCGTGTTGATGGTGTAAATCTGCGAAATGCCGTCTCTTGACAGCACGATCGCCAATCGGTGGCCGTCCGGCGACCAGGCGGGCGCACTGTTGTTGCCCTTGTAGTTGGATACCGGCTGGCGCTGGCCGGTGGCCAGCGTCTGCACATAGATCACGGATTTGCCCGATTCGAAGCTCACATAAGCCAGCCGGGAACCGTCCGGCGACCAGGCGGGGGAGATGATGGACTGCTTCGAACGCAGCATGACCTGAGGATTCTGGCCGTCCGCGTCAGCAATTTGTAACTCATATCCGTTGCTGGTCTGCAACACGTAAGCGATCCGGGTCGAGAATACGCCGCGCACGCCGGTGATCTTTTCGTAGATCCGGTCGGCGATCCGGTGGGATATCCGGCGCAGCTCGGCTTCGGTGCCGCCATAGGACGCCTGGTCCAGCTCGATCTTGCGCACGTTGTCCACCAGCCGGTAGCTGACGGTGTACTGGCCGCCGTTCTGCGCGACCGTGCCGTAGGCCAGGTAGTCCGCGCCGCGCGCCTGCCAGGTGCCGTAGTCGATCTGGCTCTGGACGTCGAGGCCGGCGCCCGAGGCGCCGATCAGCCGGAACTGACCCGATCGGGTCAGGTCGGCGCGGATGACTTCGGGCACCGAGGTCGTGCTGGCGGCGCCCGCGAAATCGGCGATGGCGATCGGGTACTGGGTGGCGCCCACACCGGAAATGTCGACGCGCAGCTGCGCATGGGCCGCCGGAGCGGCCGCGACAGCCAGCGCGAGGCCCAGGCCTGCCGAGGCGGCGCGCCGCCAGAGGCGGCCGATGAAGCCGGAGGCTGTGAATACGGTCATGGTGACGATCTCCTTAGTCGTACATGCGGTAGTCCACGTCAATATACGACGGATACTTGCCGCCAGGCGGTTTCGGGAAGGGCGAGCAGGCCAGGATCCCCTTGTGGACGGCATCGTCGAAACGGGGATTGCCAGAGGATCGGGTCAGATCGACTCCCTGGACCTGGCCATTGGAACCCAGACGGGTCCGGAAGCTGGCCGTGGGATTGGCCGAACCATTGCGGGGCGGCACGTTGTAGATCACGCCGGGCTGGACGCAGGCGCGCACCTTGGCGGCGTAGCCGTCGTTGCCGCCGCCCCCGCGCTGGTTGCGGTCGGCGTTGCCGCTGGGGATGCCGGCCGCTTCCAGGGCGTCGCCGCGCATGGCGGCCTTCAGGGCCTGGCGCTTGGCTTCGGCCTCTTTGGCGGCCTTTTCCTTTGCGGCTTTTTCCTTGGCCGCCTTCTCGGCCGCTGCCTTTTCGGCGGCGGCTTTTTCAGCGGCAGCCTTTTCAGCGGCCGCTTTCTCGGCAGCGGCTTTCTCGGCAGCGGCCTTCGCGGCCTTTTCTTTCTCCGCCTTTTCCTTTTCGGACTTTTCCCGGGCCGCCTGCTCGGCGGCGGCTTTTTCCTGGGCGGCCTTCTCGGCAGCGGCCTTTTCAGCCGCTGCTTTCTCCGCCTTTTCCTTTTCAGCCTTTTCCTTGGCCGCCTTCTCGCGCGCCGCCTGTTCTGCGGCTTCTTTCTCGGCTTTTTCCTTGGCGGCCTGTTCGGCCAGGCGGCGTTCCATTTCCTCGCGCGCCTTGCGTTCCTTGGCCAGGGCGATCTCGGCCTCGGCCTGCGCCTGGGCGGCCGCGGCGGCCTTCGCCTGTGCTTCGGCGGCCATCTGGGCCTGCCGTGCAGCTTCGGCCTGGGCAGCCTGTTCGGCGGCCAGGCGGGCGCTGTCGTCCGGCTGGGGCTCGGGTTCCGGCTCCGGTTCGGGTTCCGGCGTGGGCTGGGGTTCCGGTTGCGGTTCGGCCTGTGGCTCTTCGGGTTGCTCTTGCGGCGCTGCGGCGTCGGCCACCGTGCCCTGGGCCCAGAGCTCGACCTGGACGGGACCCGGATTGTCCGGTGCGGTGGAGAAACCTACCACCATCAGCAGGATCAGCAGCCCATGGGCAGCCAGCGAGACGACCAGGCCGCGCCTGTCGTCGCGTGCGCCGGGCGGGGCGTCGTCGTCGGAACCGGTGTTGAAGAAACGGTCGAACAGATTCATGGGTCAGGCGTCAGCGCGTGGCCGGGGCGTTCTGGTTGACCAGCAGGCCCAGCTTGCCGATCCCGCCGTTGCGCAACTGATCCATGACCTGCATGACGGATTCGTAGGGCACCTTGCCGTCGGCGGAAATCACCACCGGAGTGTCCGGGGTGGCGGCGGAGCGGACTTCGGCCAGCAGGTTGGCCTTGTCGATGGAGCGGAACGAAGCGCCGCCTTCGCGCACGCGCATGGAAAGCGCACCCTCGGCGTCGATCTGGATCTCGATGGGCGTGACGGGCACGTCGGATGCCGCGCCCACCGAGGGGAGCTCGATCTGGCCCGGCGTGATCATCGGCGCCGTGACCATGAAGATCACCAGCAGGACCAGCATGACGTCGATATAGGGTACGACGTTGATGTCGTTCTTCAAGCGGCGTGAACGGCGGCTGCCGAACGAAGTCATGTCAATGCACCTGACGCTGGAGGATGTTCAGGAATTCCTCGACGAAGCTTTCGAAGCGGATCGAGAGCCGGTCGATCTGGTTGGTGTAGCGGTTGTACGCCAGCACGGCCGGGATGGCGGCGAACAGGCCGATGGCGGTCGCGATCAGGGCTTCGGCGATGCCTGGCGCCACGGCCGCCAGGGTGGCCTGCTGCATGGTCGACAGGCCCATGAAGGCGTGCATGATCCCCCACACCGTGCCCAGCAGCCCGATGTACGGGCTGACCGAGCCGGTCGAGGCGAGAAAGTTCAGGTGCGATTCCAGGCTGTCCATTTCGCGCTGGAAAGCCGCCTTCATGGCTCGCCTGGGCGCGTCCAGCAGGGCATCGCCCCGGCTGGACGAACGGCGCGCCTTGACGAATTCGGTCATGCCCGCGTCGAAGATGCGCGCCAGGGCGCCGTGTTCGTTGCGGCGGCTGGCGATCGCCTGCTGCAGGACCGTCAGGTCGCCGCCGGCCCAGAAGTCATCCTCGAAGCGGCGGGTCTGCTCGTCGGCGCGCCGCAGGGCCGCGCGCTTGCTGAAGATGTAGGTCCAGGACAGGACCGAAGCGCCGAGCAGGATCAGCATCACGATCTGCACCGGCAGGCTGGCATTGCCGATGAGGGACAGCAGCGACAAATCGCTAGAGGCTTGCATGGTTAATGAAGGGCCTTTTCCAGTAGATCCCTGATGGAGGGGGGGAGACGAATGGGCTTGAAACTGATGGCGTGCACCGTGCAGACCTGGATGTCCGCGCTGGCGAGCAGCGTGTCGTCCCGCAGGGCCTGCTGCCCGAACCGGATCGTCGAGGCGCCCAGCCCGGTCACGGATGTGCGGACGAGGATGCGGTCGTCCAGGCGGGCCGGTTGCCGATAGGCAATGTCCGCATGCTTGACCACAAACATCATCTGTTCCTGTGTTGCGAGAGTGTGTTGATCCATTCCGAGCGCGCGCAGCCATTCCGTGCGGCCGCGCTCGAAGAATTTGAGGTAGTTCGCGTAGTACACGACGCCACCGGTATCGGTGTCCTCGTAATATACGCGAATGGACAGCTCGCCGGGGGGATTGGTTCGATCCGGTTTCATTTTTTGGTGAGGCCTTGTGACACGGTCGTCTTGCAGGCGGTGCCCATGGAGCTGCATGGCACGCGATCCAGGGCCGGTTGCCGGCCCTGGGGCGGGGCGCTGGAATCTACAGGGATTTTAGTCGTTCCACGACGTGCGCCAAGGCATCGGACAGCGCAATGCGCTGCGCCTGTTCGTCGCGGCGCGCCTGGATTTCGACGATGCCGTCCTTCAGTCCGCGATCGCCCAGCGTCACGCGCAGCGGCACGCCGATCAGTTCCCAGTCGGCGAACATGATGCCCGGGCGGGCGTCGCGATCGTCCAGGATCACGTCCACGCCCTGTGCCTGCAGCGCCTGGTACAGGGATTCGGCGGCCTCGCGCACGGCGTCGCTCTTGCCGATGCCGATGGGGCACAGCACGACTTCGAACGGCGCGATGGCGCGCGGCCAGATGATGCCGCGCTCGTCGTGGTTCTGCTCGATGGCGGCGGCCGAGATCCGGCTGATCCCGATGCCGTAGCAGCCCATCTGCAGCACGGCCGGCTTGCCGTCCGTTTCCAGGAAGGTGGCGTTCAGGGCGCGCGAATACTTGTCTCCCAGGAAGAACACGTGGCCGACCTCGATGCCGCGCTGGATGGCCAGGGTGCCGCCTTGCGGATCGGGATCGCCCGCCACCACGTTGCGCAGGTCGGCGACCAGGGCGGGTTCGGGCAGATCGCGGCCCCAGTTCACGCCGCTCAGGTGGTAACCGGCCTCGTTGGCACCGCAGACGAAGTCGCCCATGTTGGCAACGGTGCGGTCGGCGATCACGGTGACGGACTTCGGGTCCACGCCGACGGGGCCCAGGTAGCCCGGGCTGCAGTGGAAGACCGATTCGATCTCGGCCTCGGTCGCCAGGCGGTAGCCATCGCCGAAGCCCGGCAGCTTGCCGACCTTGATCTCGTTGGTTTCGTGGTCGCCCCGGATCAGCAGCAGCCACAGGCGGACGGGGCCGTCGGCGGGCTCGGTGGCCAGCACGACGGACTTGACCGTGCGCGACAGCGGCAGGCCGAGCTGTTCGGCCACGATCTCGCACTTGGGCGCATCGGGCGTGGCGCGTTTTTCCATGGCTTCGCGCGCCGGCTCGCGTTCGGCCAGCAGGCAGGGCGCTTCGGCCAGTTCGATGTTGGCGGCGTAGTCGGAATCGGGGTTGTAGACGATCAGGTCCTCGCCCGTATCGGCGATCACCTGGAATTCGTGGCTGCGCGAACCGCCGATCGAGCCGGTGTCCGCCGCCACGGCGCGGAACGTCAGCCCCAGGCGCGTGAAGATGCGCTGATAGGCGGCGTACATGGCGTCGTAGCTGGCCTGCGCGGCGGCCTCGTCGCGGTCGAAGGAATAGGCGTCCTTCATGGTGAATTCGCGGCCGCGCATCAGGCCGAAGCGCGGCCGGCGCTCGTCGCGGAATTTGGTCTGGATATGGTAGAAATTCACCGGCAGCTGGCGCCAGCTGTGGATCTCGTTGCGGGCGATGTCGGTGATGACTTCCTCGGACGTCGGCTGCAGCACGAAATCGCGCTGGTGGCGGTCCTTGATGCGCAGCAGCTCGGCGCCGTATTGTTCCCAGCGGCCGGATTCCTGCCACAGCTCCGCCGGCTGCACGACCGGCATCAGCAGTTCGATGGCGCCCGCGCGGTTCATTTCCTCGCGCACGATGGCCTCGATCTTGCGCAGCACTTTCAGGCCCATCGGCATGTAGGTGTAGATGCCCCCGGCGATCTTGCGGATCATGCCCGCCCGCGTCATCAACTGGTGGCTGACGACTTCCGCCTCGGCGGGGGCTTCCTTCAGGGTGTTCAGGTGGTACTGGCTGGCGCGCATGGTAGGGATTCCGGTTGGTACGTATAATCGACGGTAATTGTATTGAATTCACAACCGAGGTGGCCCCATGTTGGATCGCGAAGGCTACCGTCCGAATGTCGGCATCATTCTCGTGAACCAGAAAAACGAGGTTTTCTGGGGCAAGCGCATCAGGGAACACGCATGGCAGTTCCCTCAGGGGGGCATCAAGCACGGCGAAACCCCCGTGCAGGCGATGTACCGCGAACTCCACGAGGAAACGGGCTTGCGTGCCGAGCATGTGCGCATTCTGGGACGGACCCGGGACTGGTTGCGTTATACCGTGCCGGATCATTATGTGCGCCGCGAACTGCGCGGCCACTACAAGGGCCAGAAGCAGATCTGGTTCCTGTTGCGCATGGTGGGCCGCGACAGCGACGTCAGCCTGCGCGCCACCGATACGCCCGAATTCGACGCCTGGCGCTGGAATGCTTACTGGGTGCCGCTGGATGCCGTCATCGAATTCAAGCGCGAGGTCTATTCCATGGCGCTCAACGAACTCTCGGGGCTGCTGTTCCGCAAGGGCCGCGAAAACCGCTACCTGCGCCACCGGGGCCCCCGGGCCACGGGCCAGCATGATGATTCCGCCGGCCGGGCGTCCGATGCGCCGGCCGTGAAAATCCCGCGGCCCGAGCAAGTATGATTCAATTCTTCCCGTGGCGCACCGCGCCGGCCCCAAAGAAGGTTTGACCGCATGCTTCAAGACCTCGACGCATTGTCCCGGCGCATCCGCCAAGTCGTCCAGCTGGCGCAGAGCCTGCAGTCCGAGCGTGCCACCCTGCAGGCCAGGGTCCGGCAGCTCGAGCAGGAATGCCAGGCCCTGAAAGACCAGCAGCTGCGCGAAGGCCAGGAATTCGCCCGCATGTCCGAACGGCTCGCCCGCCACGACCAGGAACTTCAGAACGTGCGCGACGAAGCCGGCCAGCACCGGGCTGCCCTGGAATCCCAGGTGCGCGACCACCAGATCCGTACCGATTCCCTGCAGCGCCGCCTGGCCCAGGTCGAGTCCGAACGCGACCGCCTGCGCGAGGCCGCCTCCGGCGCCCAGCAGCAGATCGAACTCATACTCGAGCGCCTGCCGGGCGCGGAGGCCTGAACATGGAACGCGTCGACGTCACCATCCTCGGCCGCGATTATTCGCTGGCCTGCCCGCCCGAAGAAAAGGCTGCCCTGCTGTCGGCCGTGCGCCTGGTCGACCAGCGCATGCTGGCCATCAAGGGCGCCGGGAAGATCGCCAGCAACGAGCGCATCGCCGTGATGGCCGCCATCCAGATCGCCAACGAACTCCTCAGCATGCGGGCGCCCGACGGGCCACTGGGGAATGTTGCCTTGGGCGATTTCAAGGGTAAAATTGAGTCCATGAACGACATGCTCGACGAAGTCCTGGGCACTGCCGTTTGAACAGTTTCTTCCCGGATGCGCCAGGTCATCCGGTCGTTTAAGTCCCTGCCGTGTTCGTGACCTGGCCATACATTCCTTGAACCAATGCTATAGGCATAGGTTGCCGGATTGACAGATAGGAGCGCTGCCTTCACTGGACGGCCCGAAGTCTGACTGATGGCGACCACCGTGAACCCTCGGTTCCGGGATGCCGGCCTAGACGGCACAGGTGGGGCATTACCAGAAAGCTCGTCGTGGTATCGCGACGGGCTTTCGTCTTTTCAGGAGTGGAAAATGTATCGAGGCGTGCGCAATCGCAAGCAACTTCTGGCCGGACTGTCGCTGGTCCTGGCTTCCGTGGCCATGCCGGCCCTGGCCCACGAGGCCGAAGCCGACGAGCCCAGGGCCACGCTGTCGGCCGAGGCCTCGTCCGAGGTTGCGCAGGACACCGTGGAAATCACCCTGGCGGCCGAGCTGTCCGGGGCATCCCAGACAGAAGTCGCCGATGCGCTGAACCAGCGCCTGGATTCGGTCATGAAGCAGGCCAAGGGGCACCAGGGCATCGAGGCCCGCAGCGGGTCCTATCGGATCTGGCCGACCACGGACCGCGAAGGCAAGATCGCCGAATGGCGCGGCCAGGCCGAAATCCTGCTCGAATCGCGCGATTTTCCCGCCGTCTCGAAGCTGGCCGCCAGCCTGGGCGACCGCATGCCGATCTCGGGCCTGTCGTTCTCGGTTTCCCGGGAACGGCGCGCGGCCGAAGAGCAGAAGCTCCTGGCCCAGGCGGTCGATGCATTCAAGGCCCGTGCCCAGGCCCTGACCCAGGCCCTGGGTTTCGGCGCTTATCGTTTCCGCTCGGTCGAACTGGGGGGGCAGGGCGCCGTGCCGCCCGTGCCCATGCCGCGCATGATGATGAGCGCGATGGCTGCCGACAAGGCAGCCGCCCCCGTCGAGGGCGGCCGCGAGCGGGTCAGCGTGTCGGTACAGGGGACGATCGCCTTGCTGCCCAAATGAACAGGGCCAGCCCGATCAGGATCATGGGCAGCGACAGGATCTGACCCATCGATAGCCCGCCCGCCAGCAGCCCCAGGAAATCGTCCGGTTCCCGGGTGAATTCCACCAGGAACCGGAACAGTCCGTAGCCCATCAGGAATACGGCGCTGACCTGGCCCATGGGGCGAGGCTTGCGGGCGAACCACCACACCAGGGCGAACAGGGCAAAGCCCTCGAGCCCCATTTCGTAGAGTTGCGAGGGGTGGCGCGGCATGCCGTCGTGCGCCCCCGGAAAGACCATGCCCCAGGGCAGGTCCGTGGGGCGGCCCCACAATTCGCCGTTGATGAAATTGCCCAGGCGCCCGGCGGCCAGGCCCAGCGGAATCAGGGGCGCGATGAAATCCCCGATGGCCAGCAGCGGCTGGCCGCGCTTGCGGGCGAAGAGCAGCATCGCCAGCGTCACGCCGATCAGGCCGCCGTGGAAGGACATGCCGCCTTGCCACACCTGGAAGATCGACAGCGGGTGTGCCAGGTAGTCGTCGAGCTTGTAGAACAGCACGTAGCCCAGGCGCCCGCCCAGCACCACACCCAGCACCCCGTAGAAGATGATGTCCTCCAGGTCGCGCAGCGTCAGGCTGGCGGGCGAAGGATGGTGCTGGATGCGCCAGCGCCCCAGCAGCCAGGCCAGGCCGAATCCGGCCAGATACATGAGCCCGTACCAGTGGATCGCGATGGGACCGAGCTGCAGGGCGATGGGATCGATGTGGGGGTAGGGCATGGATGCGGCAGGGTAGGGAGACAATCATGGATAATACCGTGATCGGGCCGGCAGGAGCCGGCCGGGCGATCGATGACGGGGCGGTGCCCCGGACCAGGACAGCGGGTGGAAGGATCGGGCAATGGCGGGATGCGGCAAGGTGATCGGGATCGTGCTGGCGGGGATGCTGGCGCTGTGCGCGACGGGTGCCCGGGCGAGCGGCGCCTCGGCGGCCGATGGCCTGGCGCTGGCCGGCCAGCGCCAGTGCCTGGGCTGCCATCAGGTCGACGCCCGCCGGGTGGGGCCGCCGTTCCGGGCCATCGCCGAGCGCTTCCAGGGCCGGCCCGAAGCGGCCGGCCACCTGGCGCGCGTCATCCGCGAAGGCAGCCGCGGGCAGTGGGGGGCCATTCCCATGCCGGCCCAGACCCGGTTGTCCGATATCGATGCCCTGCGCCTGGCGTCGTGGATCCTGTCGCTGCAGAAAGATCCGTCCGGCAAGTGAACGGTCCGGCGTGACCGGCAAGGAGAACCGCATGGAACACCAGGAAAACGACTCAACCGGAACCGCGATCTTCGGCGGCGGGTGCTTCTGGTGCCTGGAGCCCGTGTTCCGGGCACTCGATGGGGTGCTGGATGTCATGCCCGGCTATTGCGGTGGTCATGTCGACCATCCCACCTATGAACAGGTCTGCCGCCAGGACACCGGGCACGTCGAGGTCGTGCAGGTGACGTTCGATCCCCGGCGGGTCGGCTATCGCACTTTGCTGGAAGTCTTCTTCGGCACGCACGATCCGACCACGCCCGACCGGCAGGGCAACGACACGGGGCCGCAGTATGCCTCGGTCGTGTTCTGGCGGGACGAGACACAGCGCACCCTGGCCGAGGCGGTGCGCGCCGAGGCGCAGGCAGCCTTCGACGATCCGATCGTCACCCGGATCGAGCGGGCCGGCCCGTTCTGGCCGGCCGAGGAACTGCACCGGGAATACTACCGGCGCAATCCCGAGCAGGGCTATTGCCGGTTCGTCATCGCGCCGAAGCTGGCGAAGTTCCGCCAGCGCTACGCGCACCTGATGCGCTGAAGATAAGCCGCCTTCCCGCGGGCAGCCTGCCGCAATGCGCAAGAGCGGCTCATTGCGCCGATGCGGCCAGCCTGCGGCCCCAGGCGGTGCCCGGCCGCGTCAATGCCGCCAGGGCTGCCAGCACGCCCAGAGTCGCCAGCCCGCGCAGCACCAGGATCACCCATACATCGGCGCCCAGTGCCAGGATCAGCAGGGTGTCTTCGATCAGGGCGTGGCATAGCGACAGCCACGACAGGGCCAGCAGGCGCGTGCGGGGGCTGTAGTTCTCGCGTTCCGCGGCTTCGATGATCAGCGCGCCGCCGTAGGCCAGGCCCAGCAGCACGCCCACCGTGGTCAGGGGCGCGGCGCGTTCTTCCAGGCCGGACAGACGCAGCACGGGGGTCAGCATCCGGGTCACGAGCCGTGTGATACCCAGTCGTTCCAGCACGTCCAGCAGCACCACTAGCCCGACGATGATCGCCAGGACCAGCGCCAGCGACTGTACCGTGGACAAGGCCCAGGACCAGACGTCGGGCGGCCCCTGGGTCAGCCCCGCGTCCTGGCGCATCCACGCCAGGGAGACCGGATCCTGCAGCACGTCCAGCACCCGGCAGATCCAGCAGACGGCGGCGCCGTAGACCAGCGCGACGGCGATGCGCAGCGCCCCTGTGACCAGCGCGCTTGCGCCCGCCCGGCGCACGACGGATTGCTCCGTGGGAATGTTGTGGGCGAACAGCATCATCGCCCCCAGCGCGCTGACCTGGGCCGTCGTCATCTGCAGCCCGTCGGACAGCGCGGCCATCGAGGCCATGCCGCCGTATATATTGGTCAGTGCGGTGGTGGCCCAGATGATCCCGGCTTCGGGCGGCAGCCCCAGCAGTGCCATGGCCGGCGTCAGGGCCTCGCCGGCCAGGCGCACCAGGCCCAGGCGATCGGCGACGTAGACGATCACCATCACCGGCAGCATGATGCGCGTGATCGTCAGGAACATGCGCGTGCTGCGGAGCCGGATGGTGTTCAGGTAGTGGAGCATGGAGACAGGTTCCGGGAAAGGGCCGCGCCGTTGTGCGCGCCGCATTCCGGCATTGTAAGAGGGGACGCCAGCCGTGGAATGGCCGGCGGCCTCTGTGGCTGCCGGGTTCAGGTCCGCAGCACGCCCCGACGGATCTGGTCCAGTTCGATGGATTCGAACAGCGCCTTGAAATTGCCTTCTCCGAAGCCGTCGTTGCCCTTGCGCTGGATGATCTCGAAGAAAATGGGGCCGATCTGGTTGGCGGTGAAGATCTGCAGCAGCAGGCCGCCGTCCGGGGCGCCGTCGAGCAGGATGCGATTGCGGCGCAGGCGTTCCGTATCTTCGCCGTGACCCGGCAGCCGCTTGTCCAGCAGTTCGTAATAAGTGTCCGGGGTATCCAGGAATTTCACCTGCCCCCTGAGCCGTTCCACCGTGCTGTGGATGTCGTCGGTGGACAGGGCGATGTGCTGGATGCCTTCGCCCCGGTACTGCTCCAGGTATTCCTGGATCTGGCCCGGCGTGTCGCCGCCTTCCTCGTTGATGGGGATGCGGATCTGCCCGCAGGGCGAGGTCATGGCCTTGGATTTCACCCCGGTGAGCTGCCCCTCGATGTCGAAGTAGCGGATCTCGCGGAAATTGAAGATGCGTTCGTAGAATTCGGCCCATTCGGCCATCCTGCCGCGGTGCACGTTGTGCGTCAGGTGATCGATGGAGAGCAGGCCGGCACCCTCGTGGCGCAGATCGTCCCCGGCCGTGGCGTGGTCCAGGGGCTCGAAATCCACGTCGTAGATGTCGATGTCTCCGATCCCCCCGTGGCCGTATTTGCCGCGCCAGCGGTCCACCAGGTAGATCAGCGAATCACCGATGCCCTTGATGGCCGGGATGTTGAGTTCCATAGGGCCGCTGTGCGAGTCGAAGCCCCAGGCGCCGCGTTCCAGGGCTGCCCTGTAGGCGTGGGCCGCGTCCTGCACGCGCAGGCCGATGGCACAGATCGACGGGCCGTGCTGGCGCGCGAATCGCTGCGCGAAGGAATCGGGTTCGGCGTTGACCAGGAAGTTGATCGCTCCCTGGCGATACAGCGTGACGGCTTTCTTGCGGTGCCGGGCGATGGCCCGGAAGCCCAGGGCTTCGAACACGCGGCCCAGCGCGGCGGGGTCTTCCGCCGTGTATTCCACGAATTCGAAACCCGCGGTGCCCAGGGGGTTGTCCCAGGGAGTGAAGGATGCGCGCATGAACCTGTCTCCGTCCGTGTTTCGTTCTTGGGTCTCCTTTTGGCATTCTAGGGAAAATGATGGAGGGAAAGATTGCAAATCTGCGGTACGATTCCCTACCGTGACGCAATCATTCATCTAATAATTCGTGGTTGAGACAATATGATGCCTATCGACGACCTGGACAGGACAGATCGCCTGATCCTGTCGCATCTGCAGCGTGATGGCCGTATCAGCAATCAGGACCTGGCGCAGCGGGTGGCCCTGTCGCCCAGCCCCTGCCTGCGGCGCGTCAAGCGCCTGGAAGACCAGGGCTACATCCGCCGCTATGTCGCGCTGGCGGATCCGGAAAAGCTCGGCCTGGGGCTGCTGGCCTATGTCTTCGTGCGGCTGGACAAATCGCACCGTTCCGAGCACGGCGCCATGTCCGCGTTCGCCCGCGACGTCCAGAGCTGGTCGGAAGTCGTCCAGTGCTATGCCATGTCGGGCGACATGGACTATCTGCTGCGCGTCCAGGTCCGGGACCTGGCGGCCTTTTCACGTTTCGCCATGGATACCCTGATGCGGCATCCGGCCGTGGTCGACATCCGCAGCAGCTTTGCGCTGCAGTCCATCAAGGAAACGACTGAATTGCCGACGTAAGTGGCGCCGGCGGCAGCGTGCGGGCTGCGGATTTCTTCCAATAGATGACGTCTATCAAATAAAGAGTAATATTCAATTTTATTTATTGTTCGGGTCTGACTAGACTCTCTCCTCATGCGGATCCCGCCGAAGCGGGATCCCGGTTCCGGCACTGCCCTGGCGGCGGTGTCCAAGCACAGGAGATGCTCATGAAGAAATTGACCACCGCAGCCGGCGCGCCCGTTGCCGATAACCAGAACATCCTGACGGCCGGCTCCCGCGGTCCGGCCCTGCTGCAGGACGTCTGGCTGCTCGAGAAGCTGGCCCACTTCGACCGCGAGGTGATTCCCGAGCGGCGCATGCATGCCAAGGGTGCGGGCGCCTATGGCACCTTCACCGTCACCCACGACATCACCCGCTACACGCGCGCCGCGCTGTTCTCGCAGGTCGGCAAGCAGACGCCGCTGTTCGCCCGCTTTTCCACGGTGGCCGGCGAGCGCGGCGCCGCCGATGCCGAGCGCGACATCCGCGGCATCGCCATGAAGTTCTATACGGAAGAGGGCAACTGGGACCTGGTGGGCAACAACACCCCGGTGTTCTTTTTCCGCGACCCGCTGAAATTCCCCGACCTGAACCATGCGGTCAAGCGCGATCCGGGCACCGGCATGCGCAGCGCCCAGAACAATTGGGAATTCTGGACCGGCCTGCCCGAGGCCCTGCACCAGATCACCATCGTCATGAGCGATCGCGGCATCCCGTCCGACTATCGCCACATGCACCTGTTCGGCAGCCATACCTTCAGCCTCATCAACGCCGCCAACGAGCGCTTCTGGGTGAAATTCCACTTCAAGTCGCAGCAGGGCATCCGCAACCTGACCGACGCCCAGGCCGCGGAACTGATCGGCCGCGACCGCGAGAGTTCGCAGCGCGATCTGTACGACAGCATCGCACGGGGCGACTTTCCGCGCTGGACGCTGTTCATCCAGGTCATGCCCGAGAAAGAGGCCGGCAGCTATCACCTGAACCCCTTCGACCTGACCAAGGTCTGGCCGCATGGCGATTACCCCATGATCGAGGTCGGCGTGCTGGAACTGAACCGCAACCCCGAGAATTTCTTCGCCGAAGTCGAGCAGGCGGCCTTTACGCCGGCCAACGTGGTTCCGGGCATCGGCTTCTCGCCGGACCGCATGCTGCAGGCCCGGCTGTTCTCCTATGGCGATGCCCAGCGCTACCGGTTGGGCGTCAACCACCACCAGATCCCGGTCAATGCGCCGCGTTGCCCCTTCCACAGCTATCACCGCGACGGCGCGATGCGGGTGGACGGCAACCATGGCGGCCTTACCGGCAACCAGCCCAACCGCTCCGGCGAATGGGCCGAGCAGCCCGACTACCGCGAACCGCCGCTCAGTCTGGAAGGCGCGGCCGACCACTGGAATCACCGCGAGGACACGGATTACTTCTCGCAGCCGGGCGCGCTGTTCCGCCTGATGACGCCCGCGCAGCAGCAGGCCCTGTTCGACAATACGGCGCGCGCCATCGCCGGCGTCACGCCCGATGTGCAGGCACTCCATGTCGAGCACTGCACCCAGGCCGATCCCGCCTACGGTGCCGGCGTAGCCGCCGCCATCCGGAAACTGGAAGGCTAGGGCAGGGCACCGGACAGTCCCCCGGGGGCTGTCCGGTGCATGCTGAACGATTTGACGATTTGCAATACGTCGGTTAGTATGGCCGCATGAACCTGGACCTCGACCTGGCGCTGAAGGCGCTGGATAACCCGCACCGGCGCACCGTGCTTTCGGCAATGCGGGATCCGCGCCGGCATTTCAAGCCGGCGGCCGGAATCGATCCCGTCGCCGACGGGGTCTGCGTGTTGCAGATCGCCGATCTCCTGGGCGTCAACCAGTCCACGGCGTCCACCTATATGTCGATTCTGCGCGATGCGGGCCTGGTCTCCGTGTCGCGGATCGGAAAGTACACGCTCTACAAGAGAAACGAGCAATCCGTGACCGAAGTGGCTGCCGCCATCGTCCGGGAACTCTAGCGCCGGGCGGCTGCAATAGGGTCCGCATGGCGCCTTTATATATCGACAAATCCCAAATCGTAGATATGAAATCATGAAAGTGCCTCTTCAGTACCAGATTCTCCTGCTCGCCATGACGACGTTCGTGGCTGGCGCCAACGAATACATCCTGGCAGGCATCCTGGATCTGGTGGCCCCCGGGCTGGGCGCCCCGGTGGCACTGGCCGGCCAGCTGATCACGCTCTATGCTTTCGTGTATGGCCTGTGCGTGCCGATCGTGGTGGCGATGACCAGCCATATCGGCCGGCGCAAGGTCATGATCACCGCAATGCTCTTGTACGCGTTGGCCAGCATCGCCACGCTGCTGGTCCAGGATTTCTGGACCTTCGTTCCGGTGCGCATCCTCCAGGCGCTCTCGGGCGGGACCGCCGTGGTCACCGCCCTGTCCACGGCCGCCTCGCTGGCCGGCTCGCAACGGCAGGGGCGGGCCATCGCCACGGTCATCATGGGATTTACCGCATCCCTGATCGTGGCCGTCCCGGTCGGGCGGGAAATCGCGCTGCGGTTCGGCTGGCATGCCGTCTTTCCCCTGGTCGGGCTGCTGAGCCTGGTCGTCGCGCTGAGCCACCGTTTCGTGCTGCCCGCCCTGAGTCCTGCGGCTTCCATCCCGCTGCGCGCGCAGCTTGCCTTTCTCCATCGTCCCGCCGTCCTGGCCGGGCTGATGGTGACGGTGCTCTGGATGGCGGGGTATGTCATGACCTATAGTTTCCTGACGCCCTACCTGATCGGTGTGCAGCATCTCGACGGCGCGTCGATCAGTCCGCTGCTCCTGGCGTTCGGGCTGGCCAGCCTGGTGGGTTCGCGGTTCGGCGGCAGCCGTACCGACCGGCACGGATACCACGCGACGCTGGTGGCATCGAAGCTCCTGCAGGCAGCCTGCCTGCTGACCCTGCCGCTGGCTGCCTGGCTATGGCCATCCGGCTCGTTGTATGGAGTCGCCGCTGCCCTGATAATGTGGTCCGCCACGGCGTGGGCAGCGGGACCCGCGCAACAGATCCGCGCCGCGGCCCTGGTGCCGGAAGCGCGGGGTGTCCTGGTCGGGCTCAACCAGTCGGGCATGCAGCTGGGCATCGCCCTGGGCACGGCGTTGGGCGGCATGGCGACCCAGTCAATAAGCCTGGCGGGCCTGCCCTGGCTGTCTGCCGTCCTGGTCCTGGGTTCACTGGTGCTGATGGGTTTCTGCAGGCGTCTGGCCGGCCCGGTAGCGGCACTTCAGTAGGGTATTGGAAACGGGATTTGCACCCGCTTTAAAAAGCGTGCTATAGTCTCGTTTCTTCGCCGCCAGGCACTCGGGTTAACCCCTAGATCTTCTGGTTTTACTGGATGATCGGCAGGTTCCGGGAGCGGGCAG
>Ga0182743_1000326_pt1 | contig 65556 bp, 59 predicted proteins | sample eDN3rd30CKraftOP_FD_128522 | JGI IMG/M metagenome (GOLD analysis project Ga0182743, IMG submission 128522) | Enriched Organic Plus compost microbial communities from Emeryville, California, USA - eDNA 3rd pass 30_C Kraft OP (version 2) (version 2) ... | reverse complement strand
TCCCAGATCCCAGATCCCAGATCCCAGATCCCAGATCCCAGATCCCAGATCCCAGATCCCAGATCCCAGATCCCAGATCCCAGATCCCAGATCCCAGATCCCAGATCCCAGATCCCAGATCCCTGATCCCTGATCCCTGATCCCTGATTCCCAGATCCCTGATTCCTGAGAAGCCCAGACGTGCGTGGCGCGGGCTGAAAGCCGGTGGCGCAAGTCGACTTTGCACCCTTCAGGGGCATCCCCTGCCGCGCGCACTTCAGTTACTTGTCGGGGTACCTTCCCGGTCGGGATTTCTGCCGATACCCTCACTTTTAGAGCTGCGTCCGTCGGGCCCGCGTTCTGTTGGAGCGACCCGGTCCCGGGTAGACCCGGCCTGAACCGCCCGCAGGGGTGTCCGGGTTCCGCAGAATCCTCTATCTTCCGCCCTTTCCTGAGCCCGGGAACGCATGAGTACGACGCAGATACCAGGATCAGTCCAGATAACAGACAAGCTGCCGCGCCGGCTTGGACTGGTCAGCGCCACGGCGGTGCTGGTTGGTGCAACCATCGGCAGCGGTATTTTCCGTGTGCCCAGCTCGGTTGCCGGCGAGGTCGGTACGGTGGGCGCGGTTGCGCTGCTGTGGGTGGTGGGTGCGCTGGTCGCGCTGTTCGGTGCGCTGACGCTCGCCGAACTGGCCGCGCTGTTTCCTCGCTCAGGCGGGATCTATGTCTACCTGCGCGAGGCGTACGGGCCGGTGCCGGCCTTCCTGTTCGGCTGGACCGAACTGCTGGTCATCCGCCCGTCGGCCTTGGGCGCGCTTGCGATCATCTTCGCCAGCTATACGGGCAACTTCTTCGCGCTTGGGCCCACCGGCGAACGAGTGCTGGCCGCGGCCGCGATCGCGGTGCTGGCGCTGACCAATGTGCGGTCGGTCGACTGGGGTGCGCTCGTCGCCAACATCACGACCGCGGGCAAGGTGCTCGCGTTGGCGGGTGTGGCGCTGATCGCGTTCCTGTTCGGCGACCTGTCGATGGGCGCGCTCGGACAAACGATCGAGTGGTCGCCGGTGAGCTGGGGCGGCTTCGGCCTGGCGCTGATCTCGGTGCTCTGGGCCTACGACGGCTGGGCCGACCTGACCTTCATGGCGGGTGAGGTGAAGGATCCGGAGCGCACGATGCCGCGGGCGCTGCTGATCGGCACCGCGATCGTCGTGGTCCTGTACCTGATCGTGAACGTGGCGTACCTCTGGGTGCTGCCCATCGATCAGATGGCGGCTTCCGAGCTGGTGGCGCGCGATGCCGCGACCGCAATCTTCGGTGCCGTCGGCGCGGGAGTGATCTCCGCGCTCGTGATGCTTTCGACGTTCGGTGCGCTGAACAGCTCGACCATGACTGGACCGCGCATCCTCTACGCCATGGCGGACGAGGGCCTGTTCTTCAAGCCGATCGCACACGTGCACCCGAAGTACCGCACCCCCGGCGGAGCGATCCTGCTCTGCGCGCTGCTGGGTGTGGCGTACGTGTCGGTGCGTTCGTTCGGCGAGCTTGCCGATGCGTTCATCATCGGGATCTGGCCATTCTACGCCCTTGCCGTCGGCGCGGTGTTCATCCTCCGCAAGCGCCGCCCGGACCTGCCGCGGCCGTACCGCACGGCCGGCTATCCGTTCGTGCCGATGGTCTTCCTGATCGCTTCCGTGCTCATGCTCGGGAACTCGCTCTTGCGGGAAACGATTCCCACACTTGTGAATTTCCTGATCATCCTGGCGGGAATCCCGGTGTACTACGTGTGGCGCCGGAAGGCGGAGCGCTGAACGACCACGCCGAGATGCCGATTTCGACACTGCAGCAGCCGGACCAGACGTGACAACATTTCGACCCGTCTCGCGTGGACTCGAACGTACCGGAAGGGCGACGCTCCTGCTCTGGCAGATCGTGCGGATCCTTCCGCGCCCAAGGCTCTACTTCTCGGCAGCACTGCAGTACGGCTATATCATCGGAATTCAGTCGCTGCCGCTCGTGCTGTTCATTGCGATGCTCGGTGGGGCGGTTACCTCGCAGCAGAGCGGTGCGCAGTTTTCGGGCGGGCTGCCGCTGTGGGTGATCGGCAGCGTGCTTGCCGCCAGCGTCATCACCGAGCTGGGTCCGCTGCTGACCGCCATTGTGATGATGGCACGTGTCGGGGCCGCGATTGCCGCCGAACTCGCTTCCATGCAGGTCACCGAGCAGATCGATGCGCTGCGCGCGATGGGGCGCGATCCGGTCGCGTACCTGGTCGCACCGCGCGTAGTCGCCGGGGTAATGGTATTTCCCGCGCTCGTCATCCTCGCCAACGCTGCAGGGTTGTTCGCCGGCTGGCTGGTCGGCCAGCTCGCCGTCGAGGGACTCACCAGCGCGGATATCATCTACGGCATGCGGTTCTACTTCCGCCCGTGGTCGCTGATCTTCTCGGTCATCAAGGGTGCGGTGTTCGGCTTTGCTGTAACCTTCACCGCGTGTCTGGTCGGACTCGAGGGCGGCGGCGGCGCCGAAGGCGTCGGGCGCACCACCACGACCGCGGTGGTTGTGACCACGGTCATCCTGATGATCGTGGACGTGCTGCTCGCTCCGCTGCTCAAGGTCGCGTAAAACCAGATGTCGATCGAATTCCGGGGACTGAAAAAACGATTCGGCGATCATGTCGTGCTCGATGGCGTCGACCTGGTCGTGCATGAGGGAGAAACGCTCGCGCTGCTGGGTCCCTCCGGCACGGGCAAGAGCGTGCTGCTCAAACACGCGATCGGCCTGCTGGAGCCGGACGACGGCGATGTCATCGTGGATGGCATCTCGATCGTGACCGCCACCCCGGCCGAACTTGCCCACGTCCGGAAGAAGGTCGGCTACGTCTTCCAGAACGCCGCGCTGTTCGATTCGCTGACCGTCGCCGAGAACCTCTGGCTCGCCCAGAACGAGGAGGGCGGTTCGCTGACCCTGGAGAACTGCCGCGCAGACGCGATCGAACTGCTCGGCAAGGTGAACCTCGCGCCGGACGTGCTCGTGAAGTATCCCGCGGAGCTGTCGGGCGGCATGCGCAAGCGCGTCGGTGTCGCGCGCGCCATTGCCAGCCGCCCCCGCTACCTGCTCTGGGACGAGCCGACCACCGGCCTCGATCCCGTCAATGCAGACAACATCGACGAGCTCATCAAGGAAGTCAGCGATGAGCTCGGCGTGACCAGCATCGTGGTCACGCACGATCTGGATACCGCGTTCGAGGCATTTGTCGACCGCATCGCGCTGCTCTATGAAGGCAGGGTGCGCGCTTCGGCGCCGCCGTCGGAAATCCTTTTGAGCGATGACCCTGTTGTGAAGCGCTTCGTCCGTCGCAGTCGCGTCGAGATGAATGAAGCGTTAGGAGACCGAGATGCCAGGCAAGAATAAGCGTAACCTGATCGCCATCGGCGGACTCACCGTCCTTGCCGTCATTGTATTTTTCTGGGGCTTCTACTACCTGCTCGGCACGCCCGTGCTCAAGGGCGGCATGGATCTCAACGTGCTGCTTCCCAACGGCGCCGGGCTCAAGCGCGGGAACCCCGTCTACCTGCACGGCGTCGTGGTCGGCTCCACCAGTGAGGTGCGGCTGAACAATGCGAACTCGGTCATCGCCAGGATTCGCCTGGACGACGTGCTCCAGCTTCCGGCCGACACACGTGCCCGCGTCAGTGGTGACGTTTTCGGCGCGCACATGGTCGAGCTGATCCCGGGCAGTGCGATGGTGCATCTCGAGGACGAGGACACCATCCGTGGCATCACCGCGCCCGCTTTTGCGGAACTGGCCGGCGAACTCGGGGGTCGCGCCGGCGGCATCCTCGCCCGTGCCGACACACTGCTCTCCTCGGAAGTCATCCGCGACCTGCAGGCAACCGCGGCCGTGCTGCCCACCAGCGCGCTCGAGTTGCAGGCCGCACTCCGTGAACTGAAACTCGCCTCGCTCGCGCTCCGTCGGACCACCGAGGAGATCGAAAGCGCGAAAACCGGCGAGGCGCTGCGAATGACCATGACGCGCGTCGATTCCACCGCGCGTGCACTCACCAGTATCGCCGCTGCGATGGAGCGCTCCGCCGGTTCGATGGAGTCCGTGTTCCGCAAAATCGACACGGGGCAGGGGACACTCGGCCGCCTCGTCAACGACACCTCGCTGTATGTGAACCTCAACGAGGCGGCCCGCGAGATTCGCGTCATCGCCGCCGACTTCAAGGCCAACCCGAGGAAGTACATCAACCTGCAGATCTTCTGATCGCTCTCCTCGCCCTCGGCGGGAGGGCGCGGAGAACTGCCGGGCGGCGGGCACGTTTACGGGAACGGGTACGGGCGTGTAACACGACCACGGGCTCCGGGCACGGGAACGGGTACGGGCACGTGCTTGCTTCCTTCCGCTGCAAGCATCACTTCCGCATGCGGGCATTTCCTGATACCGCAAATCGCCGACAAAATGCAGACGCGCCCGCTTTGTGCGCATGTGGTCCCGCGACGAGTGTACGTAACGCGCACAGGTGTTGTTAGCTTGTGCTCGCGGTGAGCGACGTTGCTCCGGGGATGAACGGAGTGTACGGGGAAAGGAGCGGGCGCCAGATGAAGGACGAAGCGCTCGAGGAGACGGTGCGTCGCGCATTGTCTGAAGGACCGTTTGCGATGCGACAGCTTGCAGCGGAAAGCGGGTTGAGTTACGACGTCTTGAGGTCGTGGCGGAGCGGTCGGCGGCGGCCGAACCAGGAGAGCGTGCGCAAGCTGGCCAACGGGTTGAGTTCGCGCGCGGAGCGATTGAAGCAGTTGGCCGCCGATCTGCGGCAGGCGCAGGCCCAGCAGCAGGGGCAGGCAACGCAGCCAGCGCAGTCACAGGAGTCGCCGACGCAAACGCAGCAGGCGTCCCAGTCGCAGCAGCCGTCGCACCCGCAGCAGGAGTCCGGGCAGGCGTGGTCGCAACCGCAACAGCCGTCGCAGCCACGACAGCCGTGGTCGGAGCCGGCGCAGGTCCCGCCGCCACGGACAGATGGGGACGAGTTCGGGGTCTAGCCGGGACAGCGGGGTGGCAGCAGGCCGGCGTCCGTGAGGGCGTGCGACGAGCGGGAGGGTTGGGGCACGCAGCTTGCCCATCGCAGCGCGGACCCTGACCGGGAGGCGGCATGAGCGTTGTTGCAGACGGGAGTGGATCACGCTGCCGGGCGGTGGTCGCCCGGATGGGCGCGGAGCGGACGCGCTGGCGGGTAATGGTCGAAGCCTGGCCTTCGGCCGGTCGCTACGAAGGCAGACTCGTCTTCGAGCCTGACAACCTCGGCGCATCGGCGAGTTCCCGCGTTACCGCGCCGGTTCTGCGCGGCGGCAGCGCCGAAGATGTGGTCGGCGCGGCGTACGACATGAGCGAGAAACGACTGCGCGAACTGCTGCATTCGCTCGCGTAAAAAAGCGTGCACATCCCAGGCAAAGGCGAGCCCATCGGCTCGCCTTTCTGCGTTTGTTGCGTGCTGATCTAAGGTCTGAGTCTTGCTCTTCCATCCTTTACGCAGCAGGCACTTCGGGTTGCTGCGGTGTGGGTTGATCGCCGATCGGCGATCCTGTCGGTGGAGTAGACGATGAATTTCGGACTCGCGGCCATACTGCTCACCTTTGCCATAATTGGCTTCGCTGGTACGGGTGCATCACTGGCCGTGTCCCGGTTCCGATGGATGAACGAGGGCGAAACCGATGTCGGCATGTTCGGCGTCGCGGCGATGCTTATGCTGTTCGGGAGTCTGTGTACGGCCGTGGCTGTCGGCTGGCTGGGAGTTCTCGCGGTCGGCGGGCTTGTCGTCTGGACGAGCTACATCGTCATGGCGCACAACATCGGACTCTTCTCGCTCGAAATCGGCACCCCCCGGGACGAGGAAGTGGCGCCGATGCAGCACCGCTACTGATTCCCTTTTTGGCGTGCGCAGAGGCGCTGACCTGCCCTCGCGCCCGCCAAAAAGCCCCGGCCCCCGCCCCCCGCCTTCGCGAACGCGCGAGACCCGCAAGCGCGCAAGACCCGCAAACGCGCGAACTCGCCCGGTTCGCTACTTTCAAACGCATGATTCTTATTGCTCCGACGGCGTTCAAAGGCTCGCACTCCGCAGCCGAAGCGGCCGATGCCATGGCCAACGCGTTTTCTGCGGATCGAACGTGTGTGCTACCGCTCTCTGACGGTGGGCCGGGCCTGATCGACGCGCTGATGCATGAAGCGGTCGACCTCACGCATCATCGTGTGCGCGGCCCGCTCGGCGATACGGTCCGCGCCCGTTTGCTCTGGCTGCCGGATGCAGCGGTCATCGAATCTGCGGATGCGGTCGGTCTGCATCTGATCGAGCCGCGACTCGACCCGATGCGTGCGGACTCGTACGGGCTCGGTGAACTGCTGCGCATCGCGGCCGAGCGCGGTGCAGAGGAAATCATCGTCGGGCTGGGTGGTTCGGCTTCGGTCGACGCAGGGACGGGCATGTTGCGCGCGCTGGGGTGGACCTGGCTCGATATCGAAGACGAGGCACTCCCGCCTGGTGGTGGCTCGCTCGAACGGCTGCACAGCGTGCGCCCGCCCGTCTTCCCCTGGATCGTGCCGATCACTGCGCTGGCCGATGTGACAACGCCGATTGTCGGCCCGGAGAATGCCGCACGCATTTTCGGTCCGCAGAAAGGCGCGACGCCTGAGCAGGTCCTGACGCTCGAGCGCGGGCTGCGCCGCTTCGATGCGGTGGTCCACAAACACCTCGGGATTTCGCTCGGTGGGTTGCCGGGCGGCGGTGCCGCGGGCGGGCTCGGTGCTGCGCTCGCGGGACTGCTGGGCGCGCGGCTCGCGGGCGGCAGCAACTGGCTGCTCGATCGCATCGGCTTCGACGAGCACCTCGCGAGGGCAGAACTGCTGATCACCGGCGAAGGCGCATTTGATGCGCAGAGCGCGCTGGGCAAAATCACCGGCGTCGTCATCGAGCGGGCGAGGGCGCGTGGCGTTCCGGTGCTGCTGATTGCGGGGCGGATCGAGGGGGAACTGCCGGCCGGTGTGCATGGCGCGAGTGGCAGCGGGGCGGTGCTCGGACTGGACGACCTGCAGCGGCTTGCCGAACGCGAGTCGGCTCGGTTGCTGGCCCCCTGAAGCAGGCCTAACTTAACCGATTCCAATGGCTTCGCACGGCTGCAGCCGTGCATCATGCCGTTCGCCACACGATTGCGACTCCCGCGCAGAAACGCGCGACCAACGCAGAGATCACATGGCCAGCGCATCCGACTTGATGGATAAACTTGTGTCCCTCGCCAAGCGGCGCGGGTACGTCTTCCAGACCTCCGAAATCTACGGCGGCACCGGCTCCGTCTGAGACTACGGCCCGCTCGGCGTCGAACTCCAGCGCAACGTCAAGGAAGCGTGGTGGCGGGCGATGGTGCACGAGCGCGATGACATCGAGGGCGTCGACGCCGCGATCCTCATGAATCCGCGCGTCTGGGAAGCGAGTGGTCACGTCGCCGGCTTCACCGACCCGCTGGTCGAATGCAAGAACTGCAAGCGTCGCTTCCGCGCGGATCAGCTCGAGAGCAGTCAGTGCCCCGTGTGCGGCACGAAGGATGCCTTCGGCGAGCCGCGCATGTTCAACCTGATGTTCAAGACGTTCATGGGCGCGGTGGAAGAAGCCGCGGCCACGATCTACCTGCGGCCTGAAACGGCGCAGGGCAGCTATGTGAACTTCCAGAACGTGCTGCAGTCGACCCGTCAGCGGATCCCGTTCGGCATCGCGCAGATCGGCAAGGCGTTCCGCAATGAAATCACGCCGGGCAACTTCGTCTTCCGCACGCGTGAGTTCGAGCAGATGGAGATGCAGTTCTTTGTCGAGCCGGGCACCGACGACGAATGGTTCGAGTACTGGCGCGAGCAGCGCATGCAGTGGCACGTCGACCTTGGGATTCGTCGCGAAAAGCTGCGCTACAGCGAACACGGCCCCGACGAACTCGCGCACTACGCAAAAAAGGCCGTCGACATTCAGTACGAGTTCCCGTTCGGCTGGTCCGAGTTCGAAGGCATTCACAACCGCACAGACTTCGATCTGAAACGGCACCAGGAGTTCTCCGGCAAGAAGCTCGAGTATGTCGATCCTGTCGATCGCGAGAAGAAGTACATCCCGTACGTGGTTGAAACGGCGGTCGGTGTAGGCCGGACCTTCCTCGCTGTCCTCGCCGATGCCTATCGCGAAGAGAGTGTCGAGGGCGAGGAGCGCGTCGTACTGTCGCTGCATCCGAGGGTCGCGCCGATCAAGGCGGCGGTTTTCCCGCTCGTGAAGAAGGACGGCATGCCGGAGCTGGCAGAGGCAATTCACAAGGCGCTGCGCAAGTCCGGCATCAACACGTTTTTCGACGACAGCGGTTCGGTCGGTCGTCGCTACCGCCGTCAGGATGAAGCGGGCACGCCGTTCTGCATCACGGTCGATGGTCAGAGCACACAGGATGGCACGGTGACCGTGCGCAACCGCGATACGCTGCAACAGGAGCGGATCGGTCAGGATTTCGTGGTATCGTACATCCAGGAACGCATTCGATAGGAACCCCAAAGGGAGGCGACGTGGCCGAGAAGACCGAGCATTTTTCCAGCCGGCTGGGGATGATCCTCGCCATGCTCAGCATGGCGGTCGGAACCGGCAATATCTGGCGGTACCCTCGCGTGGTCGCGAACAACGACGGCGGCTCGTTTGTCGTTGCGTGGGTCGTCTTCCTGCTGATCTGGTCCATCCCGCTGATTCTGGTCGAATTCGCGATGGGCAAACGCACGCGCATCGGTACGATCGGCGCGTTCATCAAACAGATGGGCGCGAAGTACGCCTGGATGGGGGCGTGGATCGCGTGGTGCGCGCTCGCGATCATGTTCTACTATGCCGTCGTCAGCGGCTGGACCCTGCGCTTCGCCTGGGGCGCGATCACCGGTGAGCTGTACCATGCGGAAGCGGGTTCGGTGTGGGAGTCGTTTTCCTATCAGCCGACTGTTCTGATCTGGCAGTTCGCCGCGCTCGGTGCAGCGGTTTTTGTCGTGCAGCGCGGCGTCCGCGGCATTGAGTCGGTTACCAAGGTGCTGCTGCCGACGCTGTTCCTGATGGTGGTTGTGCTCGCGATTCGCGCCGTGACACTGCCCGGCGCAGAACGCGGGCTCGCCTTCATGTTCACGCCTTCGCTCGAAGGGCTCACCAACTACAAGACCTGGCTCGAAGCACTGACCCAGAACGCGTGGGATACCGGCGCGGGCTGGGGGCTGATCCTCTGCTACGCGATCTACCTCCGGAAGGAGGAGGATACCGCACTCAACGCATTCATGCTCGGCTTCGGCAACAACACCGTTTCGCTACTTGCCGGCATCATGGTACTCTGCACGATCTTCTCGATCATGCCGGATGCACGTTCGCAGATCGTCGGTGCGGGTAATGAAGGGCTGACCTTCATCTGGGTGCCGCAGCTCTTTGCGCAGATCCCCGGCGGCCGCTGGTTCATGGTCCTGTTCTTCGGCGCACTTTTCTTTGCTGCCTGGACCAGCCTGATCTCCATGGTTGAACTCGGTGCACGTGTGCTGCAGGATGGCGGGATGACCCGCAGCCGTGCGCTGCTGACGGTCGGCACGGTGGGTTTCCTGCTCGGGATCCCGTCAGCGCTGAGTCAGGATGTTTTCCTGAACCAGGACTTCGTCTGGGGTGTCGGCCTGATGGTCTCCGGCCTCTTTTTCGCCCTGGCCGTTCTCAAGTATGGTGTGCGCCGGTTCCGCGAGACGCTGATCAACCACGAGTATAGCGACATTCGGATCGGCGTCTGGTGGGAGTGGGTCATTCGACTGGTTGTCGTGCAGGCAACGGTGCTGGTGCTGTGGTGGCTGTGGCAGGTTCGCACCGAACCGTTCTGGGGCACGTTCGGCGTCGGGAACACGATCGTGCAGTGGGGCATCGCGCTCGCGGTTTTCATCGCGCTGAACAAGTGGATGGTGCGCCGGACTCACCCGACACCCGTTCCGGCCGGAGAGCGCGAGCCGGTGCCGTCGATTCCGTGATCTGTTGTTACGTACGGGGCCGCAGTGCGTTTTGACGAATTCGAAGAGCAGGCCTGGCAGGAGTGGGAGCGCGTGCCCGCGGAGTACAAGGCGGGCATCGACGGTCTGATTGTCGAACGTGACGCGCATGCGCATCCGCGCTTCGGCGAAGTCTACACGCTCGGTGAATGTGTTACCGAATCATTCCCATCGCCCTTTGGAGGGCCGGACACGACCCGGTCCTCCGTAGTCCTCTACTACGGCTCGTTCCTGCGACTGTCCCACCAGGATCCGGAGTTCGACTGGCAGGAAGAGCTGTGGGAAACCCTCACGCACGAATTGAAGCACCACCTCGAGGCACTCGCTTCGGAGGATGATCTCGAAGCGCTCGATTACGCGGTCGACGAAAACTTCAAGCGGCTCGAAGGCGTGGAATTTGACCCGCTGTTCTACCGCAGCGGCGAGCCGGTCGAGCCGGGCGTGTTCAAGGTTGAAGAGGATGTATTCGTCGAACTTGAAGTGATCGGTCAGCCGCGCTTTCTCGAAGTGGAGTTGACCGGCCAGCGCTTCCGTTTTGCGCCACCGCACAACCTCGGCGACATCTGCTTCGTCGAGCTGGAGGGTGCACTGGAGAGGCCACATATGCTGACCGCCGTGCTGATGCCGAAGCGCAGCCTGCTCGACGTAGCCAGGCGTTTCGTGAAGCGCGGCCCCGTGCAATTGCACGAAACCACCGCCATCGCAGAGCCGGTATCCTGAAGTGAGTGAAAACACGCAGCGAGTGCAGCCTTACGACCTTGCCTTCGCCGGCACGCCATTCGAAAGCGAACACTTTCCGCTGATCGAGGAGGATGCCGAAACGCGGCAGGTGCACGGGGCCGGCCCGGCGGAGTTCCTGATGGCCGCCCCGGTCGGGGCGGTGCTGCGCGACATCCTCGAAGGAGAAGAAGGCACAGCGGCCGAACAGTTCGGGCCATTGCTGTACCAGGCATATCACTTCTGGCGTTTCGGCCATCAGGTTTTTGCGCTCGACGAAAGCACCGTGCGCGCGCTGCTGGATGATACCGAGCCCATCGGGGAATGGCAGCTCACGCCGCCCGCGCCTGCGGGTTACATACAGCTCCCGCGCAACCTGGTGTGGTCGCGCATCGAGGAGGACGCACGACCGGAGCCGGTTGACGGCTTCTTCTGGACGATGCTCGGCGAGAACGACGCCGAGAAACCGCCGTATGCGCGCATCGATCTGCTGCTTGTGCTCGGGCTTCTGCCCGGCCGGCCCGGCTTCAGCGTGATCCCTGCAAATGCCGATCTGCCGACGGAGCACGGACACTTCGGCGACCTCGACGCCCGCGAGGGCGGCGTCGACTTCCGCAATGTCTTGCCCGGCGGCGAACTGCAGAACCTCTACGCACTCGTGAACACGGCGGAAGTGCTGAAGCTGATGTCGCGGGTGTTCCGGCGACTGACGCAAGATCATGGATAAGCACGCGGTCGCGATCATCCTCGAGGAGATCGGGACGCTGCTGGAAGTTCACGGCGAAAACAAGTTCAAGGCACGTGCGTTCATCAATGCCGCGCGTGCAGTAGAGAAGTACGAATCCGACCTGGGCGCACTGGTGCGACGCGGCGAAGTGGAAACACTGCCCGGCGTCGGTCCGGCCACGGCGAATGTTGTCCGCGAACTGGTCACAACCGGCACTTCGCGCTACTACACCGATCTGCGGGAACGCACACCGGATGGCCTGCTCGAACTGCTTGCCGTTCCGCGCCTCGGCGCTTCCCGCATCCGCACACTGCACCAGGAACTCGGCGTTGCCTCGCTGGCGGATCTCGAGGCAGCCGCGCTGCAGGGCAGGATCGCCAGTCTGCCCGGCTTCGGCGCGCGCACGCAGGAGCGCATCCTCGAAGGCATCGCCTACGTCCGCACCACCACAGGCAGGCGACGCCTCGCCGAGACCCTGGAACTCGGACGTCGGCTGACCAACTTTGTGCGCGCGCAGGAACACGTGCTGAAAGCTGAACTCGCCGGGGAGTTGCGGCGATGCTGCGAAACCGTGAATGCCGTCGAAGTCGTTGCCTGCGTGCAGCGCGAACATATGGACAGCGTACTGTCCGCTTTCGCCGCGTTGCCCGGCATCTCACACACGGAGCGAACCCGCACCTATGTAACCGCGTACCTTTCCGACGGCCTCACGCTCCGCCTGACCTGTGCGCCACCGGAATCGTTTCCGGTCGTGCTCGTATTCCGAACCGGTTCGCGCACACACGTTGACGAGCTCGTCGAATCCGCGCAGGCGGCCGGGTTCGATCTTTCACCGGAAAACCTCACTAAAGGCGGAGCAGTCATCCCGGTTGCGGATGAACAAGCGTTGTATCGTGTGCTCGGACTTGCCTGGGTCCCGCCGGAACTGCGCGAGGGAAGGGGAGAACTCGAGTTCGCCGCGCGCAACAAAATCCCGCAACTGGTTGAGTTGTCCGACCTGCGCGGCTGTTTCCATTGCCACACGACGTACAGCGACGGCACCGCGAGTGTAGCAGAGATGGCGCGCGGCGCGCAGTCACTCGGCTGGCGCTACCTTGGCATTGCGGATCACTCGCAGCACGCTTCGTATGCAGGCGGACTCAGCCTGGATGAGCTGCGTCGCCAGCATGAGGAGATCGATGCCTGGAACGCGGAACACGGAAAGAAGCTCTGGCTGTTCAAAGGCGTCGAGGCCGACATCCTCGCCGATGGCGCGGTCGACTACGCGCGCGACGATGTACTGCAGCATTTCGATTACGTGATCGGGTCGGTGCATTCGAATTTCAATCTCTCCGCCGAAGCGATGACCGAGCGGTTTCTGCGTGCACTCGACAACCCGTACCTCACGATGCTGGGCCATTTGACGGGACGACTGCTGCTCTCGCGGAAAGGATACGCGCTCGACATTCCGCGCGTACTCGAAGCGGCCGCGGAGCGAGGTGTCGCCGTCGAAATCAATGCGGATCCGCGTCGGCTGGATCTCGGCTGGGAGCACTGGCGGGAAACGGCGCCGGAATTGTTCACCGCGATCAATCCGGATGCACATTCGGTACGCAGTCTCGATGTCGTTGAGTACGGCGTCGCGATGGCCCGTAAAGGCGGTATCGGGCCCGGCCGCATCGTGAACACCTGGAGTCTCGCGCAGGTCAGGCGATTCTTTCAGCGCGCACGTCGCTCTTGAGCAGACAACAGGACCGTGATGAAGAAGGTCAATCCCGCAGAGATGGCCGTGAAGAAGGTGACGATGAACGTGGCAGATAAGACGGCGAAGAACGTCGCAAATAAGACAGCAAAGAAGGCCGCAAACGGTCCGGACGCGAACGCCGCAACCAGAACCGCAAAGAAGGCTGCGACCAAGGCTGCCACCAGGGCTGCGACAAAGGCGACGAAGGCGACAAAAAAGGCGTCGGCAACAAAACGCGCGGCATCCTCCGGCGTTGGGAAGAAGGGGCTGCGCCGCGAATCGAAGCAGGCGAAAGTCGCCCGTACGCAGGAGATCCTCGCGAGATTGAAGCGTGAGTATCCGGATGCGAAGTGTGCTCTGGACTACCGCAATCCGTTCGAGCTGCTGGTGGCGACGATTCTCTCGGCGCAGTGCACGGATGCACGGGTCAACATGACCACGCCGGCGCTGTTCGCGCGCTACCCGAATGCGGAGGACATGGCCGGCGCGAAGCAGGAAGACCTCGAGGAACTGATCAAGTCGACCGGCTTCTTCCGCAACAAGGCGAAGAGTCTGCTCGGCATGTCGAACGCTCTCGTGGATCGGCATGGCGGTCGCGTTCCCGCCGAGATGGATGAACTGGTCGAGTTGCCCGGGGTTGGCCGGAAGACCGCGAACGTGGTGCTGGGAAATGCCTTCCACAAAAACATCGGCGTCGTGGTCGACACCCACGTAACGCGTCTGTCGGGACGGCTTGGTCTCACGGTTCAGACCGATCCAGTGAAGATCGAGCAGGATCTGATGCAGCTCGTTCCGCAGGAGGACTGGACGCTTGTTTCACATCTGCTGATCGACCACGGGCGTGCGGTGTGCAAGGCCCCCACACCGCGTTGCGAGCAGTGCGTGCTGAGCGATATCTGCCCCAGCAGCAGAGTCTGATGTCAAACCGGCTCCGCGATTCCGACAGTGCGGACCGCGCGCAGAAGCTGCATGCGCTTGGTTTTTCTCTGTTCGGCGGAGTGATATTTGCGCTCGCGGGCGGTTTCCTATTTGGACTTGTCGGGTTCGTCCTGGGCTGGGCAGGCGGAGCGCTGCTCATTTTCCTCGTATCGCATGGGCTCGCGAGTCGGGCGGGCTCGGTGGGCGCAGCCATTTACTTCGGGTCGGGTTCGAGTACACCGGGGCAGCGCGAGTATTCGCTCGCGGAGTCCTACGCGGCCCGCGGAATGCTGCAGGAAGCGGCAGCGGAGTATCAATGTGCCGTAGACCTGTATCCGGAGGATCCCAATCCTCCACTTCGCCTGGCGCGCCTGTACCGCGATCGACTGGCCGACTTCCAACAGGCTGTGCGCTGGTTTCGCCATCTGCTGTCGATGCCGGGCCTCGATTTCCAAACCGAATTCTCCGTGACACGCGAGCTGGTTGAACTCTATGTGCATCGTATGAAGGACGCGGCGCCCGCACTGCCGGTGCTCGCCAGGCTCGCGGACAGACACCCCGATACACCTGCCGGCGATTGGGCGCGGCAGGAACTGGCCGCACTCAAGCGTCAGGTACATACATGACCATCGAGACAGGCGAAACGCTCGCCGCTTCGCGCAGTCCGTTCCTGCAGCATGGAGCAACGCAGCCGGTGCGCTGGATGCCGTGGGGAGACGCGGCATTCGAGCGCGCGCGCCGCGAGAACCGCCCGATTCTGCTCGACATCGGCGCGGTCTGGTGCCACTGGTGCCATGTGATGGATCGCGAGAGTTACGAGGATGCCGAAACCGCGGCGCTGATCAACGAACTGTTCGTTCCGGTGAAGGTCGATCGGGACGAGCGGCCCGATGTCGATGCGCGCTACCAGCGTGCGGTACAGACGCTGACCGGGCAGGGCGGCTGGCCGCTCACCGCCTTTCTCACACCGGAGGGCGAGGTCTACTACGGCGGCACGTATTTCCCGCCGCGCGACAGCATGGGCCGACCATCGTTCCCGCGCGTGCTGCGTGAAGTCGCGCGCATCTGGAATGAGGAGCCGCAGCGTGCGCAGGACGCCGTGCGCGGGATACGGGAACGCCTGAGCACTTACGCACGCGCCGAAGCGCAGCCCGGTGAAATCGATCCGGAGCTGGTCGAGGCGACGGTCGAGGAACTCGCGGAGCAGTTCGACTTCCGGTATGGCGGGTTCGGCCGCGCACCGAAGTTCCCGAATGCAGGCGCGATAACGCTGTTACTGGACCACTCCAGCGATACCGGAATCGAGTGGAGTGCGCGCATCGTCCGTGAGACGCTGGATGCGATGGCGCGCGGCGGGATTTACGATCAGCTCGGCGGCGGCTTTCACCGCTACTCCGTCGACGCACGCTGGATCATCCCGCACTTTGAAAAGATGGCGTACGACAACGGCGTGCTGCTCGATGTGTATGCGCGGGCATACGCCGCTTACCGCCAGGAACTCTACCGTCGAACCGCTCGTGGCATCGTCGACCACTACTTCGATATTGCCCCGCGTTTGCTCGAGCAGGGCGGGTTTCCCGCCTCGCAGGATGCCGACTTCAGCCCCGACGACGATGGCGATTACTGGACCTGGACCAGCGCCGAAGTTGCCGCGGCGCTGCCCGATCCCGTGATGGCGCGCGCGGTGCACCTGCGCTACGGCCTCGATGAATCCGCGAGTTCGATGCACCTCGATCACTCGCGCCACGTGCTGTTCCAGGCGATGCCGGTCGAAGAGGTCGCCCGTCGCATCGAGCGCGATGTCTCTGCAACCGCCGAACTGCTCGAGCGTGCACGGATCACGCTGAAGCAGACGCGGGATAGTCGACCGACACCTTTTGTCGATGAGACCGTGTACAGCGGCTGGAGTGCGCTGGTCGCCTCGGGATTCCTCGCCGCCGCGCGCTACACCGGCGATCAACGCGCCGCTCCGGTCGCCTTGCGCGCACTCGAACGCATCTGGACCGAGGCATTCGACCCGAAGCGCGGGCTCGCGCATCGGCTCGGCGATCGCAGTGCGGGCGAGTACCTCGATGACCAGGCCTTCTTCGCGCAGGCGTGTGTCGATGCATTCGAATTGAGCCAGCATCCGAAATGGCTCGATCGTGCAGAGCAGCTTCTGCGCATCGTGCAGCAGCGGTTCGCCGATGCGAATACGGGTGCGTTCCGCGATCGACCGGTCGATGCGCCGGCAATTGCCGCGCCGCTCGAGGAGACCGTGCTCTCGATTGCGGATTCACCGAGCCCGGCAGCAAACGCCGTGATTGCGCTTACACAACTCCGCATGGCCGCGCTGCTGCATCGGCCGGAGTTGCGCGAACGCGCGCTCACGCTACTGTCCGCGTTTGCCGGGACCGCACCGCGTCTGGCCAGCGCCGCCGCGACCTGGATGCGCGCCTGCGCCTTCGCAACCCGTCCGGTCACCACCGTTGTGGTCGTGAATGACGCCGATGCAGCCAGCGATCCCCTGCTGCAGGCGGCACTCTCGAGCTACCGGCCGCGCACCGTAATTCTGAAGTTGCAGCCAGCCGAGGTTGAAGCCCGCGAGCTTGCGCCGGAACTCGCGGCGATGGTCACGGCTGAATCGCAGCGCGCATACGTTTGTGTCGGAAACACCTGCTACGCACCGGTATCGGATGCCGATGCTCTGAAGAAGTTGCTTCTCGCATCATGATTGTTGCCCAACTCGTAAAGCCTGGACACATCGAATTCCACGATCGGCCGGTGCCGACGCCCGGGCCGGGGGAAGTGCTGCTGCGCGTCGAAGCCGCGCTCACCTGCGGGACCGACCTGAAGACGTATCAGCGCGGCCATCCGATGTTCCCGCTGCCGTGCCTGCTCGGTCATGAAGTTTCCGGAACCGTCGCCGCGGCGGGACCGGGTGCCCACTTCCGCGAAGGAGATGCGGTCGCAACCGTTCCGACTGCGCCCTGCCTGCGTTGCCGCCTCTGTCTGCGCGGCAGGGAAAGCCTGTGTCCCGCTGCACTCGGTCGCGTCGTGCTCGGCGCGTTTGCGGAGTATCTGCTGATCCCGGAACATGTCGTCAGTACGAACACCTTCCTTCGCCCAGCCAACATCACTGCCGCGGAAGCGGCCGCGCTGGAGCCGCTCGCCTGTGTGATGCACGGGGCTGCGCGCATCGACCTGCAACACGCGGACAGTGTGCTGATCCTCGGAGACGGTGCGATTTCGCTGCTCTTCGCGCAGGTCGCGAAGGCGCGCGGGGCCGCGCGTGTTGCGGTGGCCGGCCGTCACGAGTCGCGCCTGGCGGTTGCCCGACAGCTCGGCGCACACACCTTCCGACAGAACACCGCGGAATTCGGCGAACAGACTTTCGAATGGACCGGCGGCCATGGCGCGGACATCGTCATCGAGTGTGTCGGCCGGCCGGAGGTCTGGGAGAGTGCGTTCGAGCTGGTTGCCCCCGGCGGCGAACTGCTCGCATTCGGCGGCTGTGCGATGGGCACACGTGCAAGCTTCGATACCTACCGCGTGCACTACGAGGAAGTCGACGTGAAGGGCGCGTTTCACTACGGACGCGCGGATGTGCGCGCGGCACTCGATGCACTCGAATCCGGCGCAGTACGCATTGCTCCGCTGATCACGCACGAGCGCCCGCTCACACAACTCATGGACGCACTCGAGCTCGCACTCAATCGCAAAGCGATCAAGGTCGCGGTTCAGCCATGACGCACGGCACAATGCGAACAGCGATGCTCCATGCCTGGGGCGACGTGCGTGTGGAAACCGAAACGATCCCCGTTGCCGGACCGGGTGAAGCCGTGATTCGCATCGAAGCGTGCGGGGTCTGCGGCTCGGATGCGCTCGACTGGTATGTCGAACGAAAAGCGCCCGCCGTGCTCGGGCACGAACCGGCCGGCACGATCGTCCAGGTCGGCGAAGGGGTCACGGACTTCGCAATCGGGGATCGCGTGTTCGTGCACCATCACGCTCCCTGCCTCTCCTGCGAGGAGTGCCGCCGTGCGCTCTGGTCGAATTGTGCGGCGTGGAAGTCGAGTCGGATTTTTCCCGGCGGGTTTGCGCAATACGCGCGCATCCCCGCGCTGAACCTCGAACGGGATACGCTGCGTCTGCCGGATCACATGGATTATGATACGGCCACCTTCATCGAACCGCTTGCCTGCTGTATCCGCGCGGTAAAGCGGTACGGTGCGGTTCAGCCCGGCGACAGCGTGCTGATTGTCGGACTCGGCGCGATGGGGCTGCTCATGACTCAGCTCGCTGCGCTGTATGGTGCCGGACTCATCGCCGGCTCCGATTTTGTCCCTGAACGTCGCGAGTTCGCCGCGCGCATGGGAGCGGCGCTGCTGATTGACCCCGCCTCAGTGGATCCGCTCGAAGACCTGCGTGCGCGTACCGACGGCAGGGGTGCGGACGTCGTGATCGTATGTCCAGGCAGCGCGCAGGCGCTGCACGATGGCATCGCCGCCGCGGCGCCCGGCGCACGCGTGGTTTGCTTTACACCCTTCCCACCCGGGCGGCCGCTTTCGCTCGACCTGCACTCGCTCTACTTTCGCGAAATCGCATTATTGCAAAGTTACTCATGTGGTCCGGATGAGACGCGCGAAGCGCTCAACCTGCTTGCGACGGAGCGCATCACAGTAAAACCGTTGATCACACATATCGACGGGCTGGATGGCGTTGCAGCCGCACTACAGCGCGCAAAGTCGACTGCTGACGGACTCAAGACCATTATCCATCCCCAGCGACAGGATTGAATCGATGCCCTCACGTGAAGAAGCGCTGAACCTGCTCGAGCAGTGGGTCGAGAATCCCGGCCTGCGCAATCATATGAAATCCGTGGAAGCTGCCGTTCGCTTCTACGCCCGCCAGCAGGGCGCGGACGAGGAATTATGGGGAATCGCCGGGTTGCTGCACGATCTCGACTGGGAGAAATATCCGGACGAGCATCCGCTGCGCGCCGTAGAAGCGCTGCGCGACCTCGGCTATTCGGAAGAGGTCCTGCATGCAATCCTGGCGCATCGCGCTGACTTTACCGGAGTCTCACCGGAAACGCCGCTCGACCGCGCACTGGTCGCCTGTGATGAGTTGACCGGACTGATCACCGCGAGTGCACTCGTGCGTCCCGGCGGGATTGATGATCTCGCGGCAAAGTCAGTCAAAAAGAAAATGAAAGACCCCGCATTTGCACGCGGGGTCGATCGCGATGACGTACGCCGTGGCGCAGAACTGCTTGGCGTCGAACTCGACACACATATTCAGAATGTCATCGAAGCCATGCGCGCCATTGCCGAAGAACTCGGTCTGACCGCTGAACAGCTCCGGCGTTCGAACGACTAGCGGGTCGTCTTGCGCTTCTTGCGTGCCCCGGTAGCGGCGCTGCGGCGCGGCCGGGGCGCCTCCTGCTCCGTTTCCGTTGCCGCGGCGGCCGCGTTTATCGCCTCCTGCGAGCGGCGACGACGCCGCTTCACGCCGGCACCGGCGACCACTCGATCTACCCACGTATCGAGGTTGCCGATCACATCCACCAGCGCGCCCGCAGTGTCCGCCGCTGCTACCTCACGTGCGAACTCGAGCAGAAGCGTGCGCACCTGATCGCGATTCGCAGCCTCCGCCATCCGGGTCCGCACGCCCGGGCCCCGGCGCCGGCGCGGTGCCATCGTCCGCCGGACCTGCAGCGGGTACGTTGCGTTGAATTGCCGAATCGTCAGCGAATTCATACCGCGGTCCATCTTTTTCGCCTTCTCGAACAGCTCCTGTGTCGTGATTTCCGGACGTTTCTGGATTTCGTCCCGAACCATGTTCATGACACGTTCCACGACCACCGCCATCGGCGCCCCCTTGTTTTCTTGCCTCAGGGTCAGTTGTAAAAGGAAGTGTGCTAATAAAAGAACGTCATCCTGACATTGTCAAGCAAATCATCCATTCCGGGGATGTCGCAGGCGCTGATCATCCCGGACACCGCGTGCATCCGCCGCCCCCATAGCGAGACCGCCCCGCGCTCGCCATATTGCCCGCGAATCTCAACCCTATGGTTTGCCATGAGAACTGCTTTCAGCCGTGTTTTGCTGGTTGCCACGCTGGCCTCCGGCCTCGCCGCCTGCGGCGATGCTCCGACGACGGACAACAGGGGCTACACCAAGGCTCCGCTCGAGCGCGCCAACGTCATCATCAAGCCGGAAGGCTCCTCGGCAATGGATTCGCTTGGCACCCCGATTCTGCCGAAGGACACGCTGATCCCGGCGGAACCGGCGGCCCCCGCCCCCGCGGCGCCTGCTACCGGGCAATAACCCGTTTGGATGAATAGAAAAGGGCGTAGCCGGCTTGCCGCCGTCTACGCCCTTTTCCTTTTCCGCCGACTTTCCTCCTCGAGACAACGCTCCCGACTTCGATTCAGGCAAACGGTTCGCGAGGCCGGAGCGCGCGCCGGAACAGCACGATCTGTTCGTTCTCGTCGAGCGCCTGCGCGCGCTCGAGAGCAATCCCGGGCGGGACATGCCATTCGAGTCCGGTGATCAGCGTATCGCGTGCGGTGGTGCGGGCCCCGGCTCGCCGGAAGAGCAGTGCATTGTGCCAGGTCCCATCGTCATCGGGGCGCGATTGCACCCAGACCTCGCAACGCTGTCCGTCCACCAGGATGATGCCGAGCTGTTCCTCGATTGCATGGATGGCGCTGGCCATGGGGCGCTCTCCTCAGCAGGGGGTGGGGGTCCGTCGACGCAAGCCGCGGACCTCCATGTTCGGAAAGCTATTCGATCCGCACGATCGACAGGCGCAGGTTGCTCGAAGGCGTGCCGCCGCCGGGGCCGCGCAGCTCGAGCACCTGTCGCGCCGCGGCTGCGCCCGAAACTTCGAATACGGCCGAACTTCCACCGCGCAGTGCCCCGACGCTGCCGCTGAACGTGCCGAACGTCACGTTGCGCCTCGCGAGAGGGTCCGCCGCGAAGCAGCCGCCACAGAGCTGCTGCCCATCGATGGCGAGGCCGCTGAAGATGTCCGGGATATTCCAGCCGGGGATCGTGTGCTGAATCCGCGCAGGTGTGAACCCGGTCCGGTCATCGGTTGCCATGGCGACCGCCCAGTCCGCGAGCAGATCGGCAAGCAGTTTCCCGGTGCGCGACTCCACGTTTGCGCCGCCACGGAACGTGCTCTGGGTCAGACCGCGCAGGAACGCGGCCTCGTCGCCGTTTGAATAATGGTCCGTGATCCAGCGGAGGAAGGCCCACCCGCTGCCGTAGAACGTGGCGTCGCCACTCGAGGTCGAACCGAACGGTGAGCGTTGTTCGTTGCTGACCAGATAGTCGTGGAAGAAGATGAAGTGATCCGCCATCGACAACGGTTTGTTCGCACACTCCGGAGCATCACCGTTGGCTGGCCGCCATTCACAGAACAGACTCTGCCGGTACCCGACATTCTCATTCGGGCCATAGCCGAAGATTGTGCGTGCCCACAATTCTTCGGCGAGCATCGCGCTCGACTCCTCGAGCCATGATTCCTCGAAGTCCGCCGAGGTCGGCGATCCATTCGTGCGCGCAAACCGATGCGCGAAGGACACCAGGTGCTTCACTTCATGAATCAGCACTGTGCGCGTCCGGCGGAACCAGTTCAGGCGTGTATTCGGATCGACTTCGCCGCTGCCGTAACCGGACGCTGCATTGGTCGGCACACGCGCGTAGAAGTATTCGCCATTGTTGCTCGGAGTGCAGACCTGCGGCGGAATGAAATCGGTCGAAACGACAAATCCTGCAACCCCATTCATGTCGTTGACCTGCGGCGAGAAGACCATGTAGATCTTTCCGTTCGCATCGAGCGATGCATCGTAGGCGAGCGGGTTGCCGAAGTTCTGCGTAAGGATCGGCCACATCACGTTGTCCATCTCTTCGCCCATTTTGATATAGAGCGAATCCGACTGCCCGCTGAGTGGCGCGGCCACATCCTCGAGCACAATCGCGCGTGTGCCCTCATACACAACCCGCGCCTTGATCGTCGCCTTGGTACCGCTCGCGTTGCAACTCAGCGCAAAAACATTCGGGACTTTGACCGACAGGGTATCGCCGACCGCCGCCATCATGCGCGCGGACATGGCGAGGTCCCGCCGCATGGCTGCTCGCTGACTCTCCGTCACCCGCGGCGCACGTGCCATCGCGAGTACGTTCTGGCGCATAATGCGTTCACGCGCTTCTGCACGTTCGTACGTTTCGCGCACCAGTCGCCCCAGTTCGCCTCCGCTCCCGGCGGCCAGCGCCCGTGCGGTTGCAGGTTGCGTCGGCGCATTCGCCACGCTGGCCGCTGCCGCAGTCGCTGATCCTCGCAACTCGAAACCGGCAGTCGCGAGGGTCGGACTGATGTTGAACACGCTGATCAGATAGCGACCACTCGCGGCGATGTCGTTACATATCGCGCCGGTCCCGGCAAGCACGAGCTGGGTTCCTGCATCGACCGTACGTGCGGTTGCAGGCGCCGAGGCGAAACGCGTCTGAATCCCTCCCGCGCTGGCCGAAACGGCCTGCTCGCCCTGGGCATCGCCCGCCGTCCACTTCGCACTGGCCCGCCCGTCCTGACCGGTAGTCGGCGTGGTCGGCACGATCGTGCCATTGCCCGATGTCACGGTCCACACCACCGACTGCCCCGCAATCGCGTTGCCGTACTGGTCGGCGACCCGAACCGTCAGGTCCCGCGCCGAGCCCGGGACCAGGCATGCGGCGTCCAGGGTAATCTTGTCCACCAGCGTGGGCGGGCCGGGAGTCGCAACCGCGGTGAGTTCAGCAGCCGCGGCGACGCCGGTCACGCGGGCCTGGAGTCGCTGTGCGGCCGTTGCGTCGGTTCCGAGGGTCCAGAGTGCCTGCGCCTGCCCATTCGCATCGGTCGTGTCCGTTCGCGGCTGGATGTCGCCGCCGCCCCCCGCGACCGCGAAGGTCACGACCGTGTTGGGCACACCGTTCCCCTTCGCGTCGGTCACCTTGACCACGATCGGGGCCGGCAGGACACTCCCGACCACACCGCTCTGCTGGCTTCCCGAAACCGGGGCAATCGCCGAGGGCGGCCCGATCTTCGGCTCGGATGGCGATTCGCTGCAGGCGAGCGGCAGCAGAAGAAGCGGGAGCAGTGCAGCGAGCACGCGGGGTGAACGATCCAGCATGGACTTCTCCGAGCCAGAGGCCATTTGATCAGCAAGTCGGTGGGGATCCTGCCAAATGATCATAGGAGAACCCCGGCACCGACTCAAGGGTCCGTGCTTGCCGGCAAGCCTTCGTTGGGCGACTTTTCCGCGGCTCCAGCGGGTCTACGCTAGTGCCGAAAATTCCTTCGACTCCAGAGCGCTGTGCCCCGACGCAACGACATCAAGAGCATTCTTCTGCTTGGCTCCGGCCCGATCATCATTGGGCAGGGCTGCGAGTTTGACTACTCCGGTACACAGGCCGTGCGTGCCCTCCGCGAAGAGGGCTACCGCGTGATCCTGGTGAACAGCAATCCCGCCACCATCATGACGGATCCGGAACTGGCGGATCGGACGTATATCGAGCCGATCACGCCGGAATGGGTCGAGCGCATCATCGAGCGCGAGAAGCCCGATGCACTGCTGCCGACGATGGGTGGCCAGACCGCGTTGAACGTCGCACTCGAACTGTTCGACCAGGGTGTGCTCGCGAAGCACAACGTCGAACTGATCGGTGCCGATGCACGCGCGATCCGCATGGCCGAGGACCGCGAAGAGTTCTCGGCCGCGATGGAGCGGCTCGGCCTCAAGGTCGCGCACGGCGGCTTCGCGCGGAACATGGATGATGCGATGCGCATCGTCGAGGAGGTCGGTTATCCCGCGATTATCCGCCCGAGCTTCACCCTCGGCGGCACCGGCGGTGGCATCGCCTACAACCTCGAGGAATTCGTAGAGAAGGCACGCAAGGGCATCGCGCTTTCGCCGATCAATGAGGTGTTGATCGACCGCTCCGTCATCGGCTGGAAGGAATTCGAGCTGGAAGTGATGCGCGATGGCGCCGACAACGTCGTCATCGTCTGCTCGATCGAGAACATCGATCCGATGGGCGTGCACACCGGCGACTCAGTGACGGTTGCACCCGCGCAGACCCTCTCGGATGTCGAGTACCAGGCGATGCGCGACGCCGCGATTGCGATCATTCGCGAAATTGGCGTCGAAGCCGGCGGCTGCAACATTCAGTTCGCGGTGAACCCGCAGAACGGCGAGATGCTGGTCGTCGAGATGAATCCACGCGTCTCCCGCTCCTCGGCGCTCGCCTCCAAGGCGACCGGTTTCCCGATCGCGCGTATCGGCGCCAAACTCGCCGTCGGCTACAGGCTCGACGAACTGCCCAACGACATCACGAAGACCACGCCGGCTTCGTTCGAACCCACGCTCGACTACGTGGTCGCGAAGTTCCCGCGCTTCGCCTTCGAGAAGTTCCCGACCGCGGACAACACGCTCGGCGTGCAGATGAAGGCGGTCGGCGAGTGTATGGCGATCGGCCGCACCTTCAAGCAGGCGTGGCAGAAGGGGCTGCGCGGTCTCGAGATCGACCGCGCCGGGTGGGATATCGCCGACCGTCTGGTTGACGACGGGCTCACCGATGATTCGCCCGACGCGCTGCGTGCCGCGCTGCGCCGCCCCACGGCCGAGCGCCCGTTCCAGCTCAAGCGCGCGTTCCACGCCGGCTTCACCATCGATGAGCTGTACGAGATCACCGGCATCGATCCCTGGTTCCTGCAGCAGTTGCAGGATCTGGTCGATGCGGAGCGCTGGTTCGAATCGCTCGAGACCATCGATGCCGATGCGATGCGCAGGATCAAGCGATTCGGCTTCAGCGACCGCCAGCTCGCGCGCCTGCGCAACACGAGCGAAGCCGAAATTCGCAAGCTGCGCCAGTCGCTCGATGTGCGCCCGACCTTCCACATGGTTGACACCTGCGCCGGTGAATTTCCGGCGGCGACGCCGTACCTCTACTCCTCGTACGAGGACGAGAGCGAAGCGCCACCAAGCGACCGCGATAAGGTCGTGATCCTCGGCAGCGGTCCGAACCGCATCGGTCAGGGCATCGAGTTCGACTACTGCTGTGTGCAGGCCGCGCTCGCACTGCGCGAGCAGGGCTTCGAGACCATCATGGTGAACTCGAACCCGGAAACCGTTTCGACCGACTTCGACATCTCGGACAAATTGTACTTCGAGCCGCTCACGCTCGAGGATGTGCTCGAGATCGTCGAGCGTGAAAAGCCGATCGGTGTGATTGTTCAGCTTGGTGGCCAGACGCCGCTCAAGCTGTCGAAGCCGCTGTCCGACCTCGGCGTGCCGATCCTCGGCACCAGCGTCGATGCCATCGACCGTGCCGAAGATCGCGACCGCTTCGCCGCGCTCTGTGATGCGATCGGGGCCGCTGTGCCGCCCAACGGCATCGCAACCAGCACGGAGCAGGCGGTCGAGGTTGCCGCGCGCGTCGGCTATCCTGTGCTCGTGCGTCCGTCCTACGTGCTCGGCGGCCGCGCGATGGAGATCGTCTATGACGAACCGTCGCTGCTCAACTACTTCGAACGCGCCGTGCGCGCCGCGCCGGATCACCCGGTGCTCATCGATCGCTTCCTCGAAGACGCCTACGAGGCCGATGTCGATGCGCTCTCCGACGGCGAACGCGTCGTCATCTGCGGCATCATGCAGCACATCGAAGATGCCGGTGTGCACTCCGGCGACTCGGCGTGTGTGCTGCCGCCGTATCTGCTCAAGGACACCGATCTCGACGAGATGCGCCGGCTTGCACGACTCTTCGCGAAGGAACTCGGTGTCGTCGGGCTGATCAACTGCCAGTTCGCCATTCGCGACGGCAGCGTCTACGTCCTCGAGGTCAACCCGCGCGCATCGCGGACCGTGCCGTTTGTCTCCAAGGCGACCGGTGTCTCCTTCGGCCGCCTCGCCGCACAGGTCATGGCCGGCGCAAAGCTCGATGGCACCGTCGTAAGCGATGAGCCGGTGCCCGCGGGCGTTGCCGTGAAGGAAGCTGTCTTCCCGTTCAACAAGTTCGACGTCGACGTGATTCTCGGTCCCGAGATGAAATCGACCGGCGAGGTGATGGGCATCGACGAGAGCTTCGGCATGGCGTTCGCCAAGGCGCAGATCTCCGCCGGTATGGGCCTGCGTTCGACCGGCACGCTGATTGTCACGGTAAACGACAACGACAAACCCGCAACAACCCAGATCATCCGCCGCTTCCACGATCTCGGCTGGCGCATCCTCGCCACCGGCGGCACACACAAATATCTGCGCGCCCGCGGCATCCCCGCCGAGCGCGTCTTCAAGGTCGGCGAGGGCAGGCCCAACCTGGTCGACCACATCATCAGCGGCGAAGTCGATCTGCTGATCAACACACCGCTCGGCAAGAAGTCGCAGTACGACGACTACGCCATGCGTCGCGCCGCCATCGCCAAGGCGGTACCGTACGTCACGACGCTGTCCGCCGCGTCCGCTGCCGCGGAAGCCGGCATCGCGCTCGGCAGCCGCCGCCGCGAAGTCAGGAGCCTGCAGGAACGTTTCGCCGCTCTGCGCGAAGCAGCCGTTTGACCCTCGTCGGGCGGGATCTCGTTTCGGAGGTCCCGCCCTTTCCATGCAAGGCGACGGCGACGGCGAGGTCTGAGCAAGGTGACGGCGACGGCGACGGCGAAGGGTTGGAACTGCGATGCTTTAGGTCTTAGACTCTCTTTTCTGGATCACAGGTTCGCGGAACCACGCGCTCGTTCATCCTTTATTCAGGAGCACCGTCCATGTTCTCGCTCCGCAGGATCATCGCGGCAGTTGCACCCCCTCGCTTTCCTACTGTCGCCGTCACCGTCGCCTCTGCCTCTCGCAGCGCTGTTGTCGCCGTCGCCTCTGCCTCTCGCAGCGCTGTTGTCGCCGTCGCCGTCACCGTCGCCTTTTCAGCGATTGGCGTTTCAGCCCAACAGCGCGGCGTGCCCCAGGCACCCGACCGTGCAGCGGGCGAGGGTGAGGGTCCGTTCGAGCGGCTGATCGTACGGGGTGTCACTATCATCGACGGGACGGGCGCACCGCCGTACGGCCCGGTCGACATCGTAATCGAGAACAATCGCATCGTCGAAATGCGGCAGGTCGGTTCGCCCGGTCTGCCGATCGATGCGCGTCGCCGTCCCGGCAATGCGACCAAGGAAATCGATGCGAACGGCATGTACGCGATGCCGGGCTTTGTCGACCTGCACGCGCACACGGGCGGCGCGGCGCAGAACGGCGGAACCTCCGCGGAGTACGTCTACAAGCTCTGGATGGCGCACGGCGTAACCACGATCCGTGACCCCGGTTCGGGCAATGGTGTCGACTGGACGCTCACCGCACGCGAACGCAGCGCGGCGAACCGGATCGTTGCGCCCCGGACCTTCGTCTACATCCGACCGGGCGCAGGCTGGGATGGCGGAGCCGTAAACACGCCCGAAAAGGCGCGTGCCTTCGTGCAGTGGGCGGCGAAGAAGGGCGTCGATGGCTTCAAGCTCGGCTCGCACGAGCCGGACATCATGGCGGCGCTGCTCGATGAAGCGAAGAAACACGGGCTCGGCACCCAGGCCCACCTCGCCCAGACCGGCGTTGCACAAATGAACGTGCTCGACGCGGCCAGGCTCGGGCTGGGCTCGATGGAGCACTGGTACGGTCTGCCCGAAGCGCTTTTCGGCGATCGGACCATCCAGGACTATCCTGCCAACTACAACTACAACGACGAGTACCACCGCTTCGCGCAGGCCGGCCGCCTCTGGAAGCAGGCCGCGGCACCGTACAGCGACCAGTGGAACGCGGTCATGAACGAGCTGCTGCAGCTCGACTTCGTGCTCGACCCCACCATGACGATTTACGAAGCCAGTCGCGATGTCATGCGCGCCAAAAACGCGGACTGGCATGACACCTACACGCTGCCTTCGCTCTGGCAGTTCTACCAGCCCAGCCGCGAAAGCCACGGCTCGTACTGGTTCGACTGGACCACTGCCGACGAGATCGAGTGGAAGAAGAATTACGAGCTGTGGATGACGTTCCTGAACGAGTACAAGAACCGCGGAGGCAAGGTCTGCACCGGCTCCGACTCGGGCTTCATCTACAAGCTGTACGGCTTCGACTACATCCGTGAGTTCGAACTGCTTCAGGAAGCCGGATTCCATCCGCTCGAGGTCATCCGTGCCGCGACGATGTGCGGAGCGGAAACGCTCATGAAGCCGAAGGGCCGCAAGCCCGACTTCGGCGTGCTCAAACCCGGCATGCTCGCCGACATCGTGATCGTTCCGGAGAACCCGCTGCACAACTTCAAGACACTGTACGGCACCGGCACGACCCGCCTCGATGCAGACGGCAATCCGGTCACCGTCGGCGGAGTCAGGTGGACGATTAAGGATGGCATCATCTACGACGCGAAGAAGCTGCTCGAGGATGTCAGGCGGCTGGTCGCCACCCAGAAGCCGATCAGCATGGGCCGGTAAATTAGGCGAAGCGCCAACGGGTTGGTATAATCCTCCTCATGACTGAACTCACCGCATTGGTCATGCACGAAGCGTGTGGCCGTCATGACACCGGTTGGTCCCATCCCGAGCACATGGGGCGATTGCCCGCGATTCTGAACGCGGTTTACGCGCAGACCCCCGATCTGCTTGATCCTGTTCTCCAGTATGAAGCGCACCCCGCGACGGTAGCGGATGCCCTTCGTGCGCATACCGACGCGTTTGTCGAGCGGCTGCAGCGTGCTTCCGAGCAGGCGATCGAGCGGAACGAGATCGTGGGGCTCGACTCGGAGACGCTGGTTTCGCCGGCGAGTTGGGAGGCGGCGTTCGCATCCGCGGGGTGCGCGATCGATGCTGCGAAGCTGGTGCTGGAGGGCAGGGTGCAGACCGCGTTTGCACTCTGCCGTCCGCCGGGCCACCACGCGACGGACGATGTCGCGATGGGGTTCTGCCTGCTCAACAACGTCGCGATCGCTGCACGCTGGCTGCGCGCACACGATGTCGAACGTGTGCTGATCGTCGACTGGGATGTGCACCACGGCAACGGCACGCAGGACATTTTCTACGCCGATCCGAACGTCTACTACCTCTCGCTGCATCAGCACCCGCTGTATCCCGGAACCGGGTACCCGGAGGAGCGTGGGCTCGGTGCGGGTGCGGATCGAAACCTGAACGTGCAGGTTCCCGCCGGCACCGATGGCGCGGCCTGGCTCGGGATGATGGACCGGGCAATGGATCAGGTGCTGGCGGAGTTTTCCCCGGAGTTTCTGCTGGTCTCAGCCGGCTTTGACTGCCTGCGCGATGACCCGCTGGGCGGGCTGCATGTCGAGCCCGCGGACCTGCACACCGCAACCCGGCTGCTGCTCGACAGGACGCGCGAGGCGACCGGCGGGCGGGCGGCCTTCCTGCTCGAAGGCGGCTACAATCCAAAGCGCGTTGGCGAAGGGGTCGTCCAGGTGCTGCGCGCCCTCTCCGAGCTTCCGCCGGCCTGACCAAGTCCTCCGGCAGGTTGGCGCATCCCGCTATTGACGGGGTTGCTCACGATGCGGGACATTCCGCCCCGGTGACGATGAACGCTCAGGAAGGAATACTCTGTCTGGCGGTGACGCCCGACCAGCGGCTGCGCGAAGACCTGACCGCGGAGGATGCGGTCGAACTCGCGCACAGTGGCGCGGCGACCGTGTGGCTGCACGTCAACAGCAGCCGCGCCGCGAACTGGCCGCAACTCGCCGAGCAGTCCGGTTTCCACCCGCTCGCGATCGAGGACACACTCTCGCCGGATTGCCGGGTCAAGCTCGAAGAGTACGAAGGTTGTCTGTTCGTGGTCGTGCGCGACGTCTACTTCGCGACGGACACGCCGGACCCGTACGACTTTGCCAGCACCAACCTCTACCTGTTCCTCGGGCCGAACTACCTGGTCACGGTCCACGCGGGCGAATCGCGGCCGGCCGCCACGCTGGCGAGCCGTATGCGGCTCGGTCCCGAACTCTTTCATCGCGGCGCCGACCACCTCGCCTACATGCTCATCGACAACGTGGTCGACCTGTACTTCCCGTTCCTCGATGAGATCGATCTGCTGGTCGATCAGATCGAGTCGGCGATCTACGAGCAGGACGGCGCGACCGATACAGTCGAACAGATCTTTGACCTGAAGCGCACGCTGCTTGCGCTGCGCCGGCACGAAGCACCGTTGCGCGAAGTCACGGCCACACTCGCGAACCGTCCGACCCAGTACATCCGGCCGGAGACGCAACTCTATTTTCGCGACGTGTATGACCATGTCGTTCGACAGCTCGAATCGGTCGAGACCTACCGGGACCTCCTGAGCGGTGCGATGGACCTGCATTTTTCCGTGATCTCGAATCGGATGAACGAGGTCATCAAGGCGCTGTCCGTAATCGCCACGCTGGTGCTGCCGCCGACGTTTGTCGCGAGCATCTACGGCATGAACTTCGACTGGATGCCGTTCCTGCACAGTCCGGGCGGGTTCTGGTATGCGCTTGCCCTGATGTTCGGCGTGAGCGCGGCGCTGATGTGGTACCTGAAAAAGAAACGCTGGATCTAACTCGAGCACAGGAGCACTCCCGTGAGCATAGCCCCAACCGGAACGACGTTCGAGCGACTGCGTCGCGACCTGCCGCATATCCAGAATGCGCTGCGAGATGCCGGTCTCGACGGCTGGCTGCTGTACGACCTGCATGCGCGCAACTCCGTGACCGCGCGACTTACCGGACTGGGCGACCTGACCCGCCGCTACTTCGTGCTCATCCCGGCAGAGGGCGAGCCGACCGCGGTGGTGCACGGGATCGAGGAAACGCCGTGGGCGCAGTGGCCATGGCAGCGGCAGAGTTATGTCGGCTGGCGCAAGCTCAACGAAGTGCTCGAGCCGCTGCTCGCGGGCCGCGCGAAAATCGCCATGGAAATCGCCGAACGCGATGCCGTACCGGCCATGGACCTCGTACCCTGGGGGGTGGTCGAACTCGTGCGATCCTTCGGCCCCGAGGTTGTTGCTTCAGGCGATCTGGTCTCGCGCTTCTACGCAAGCTGGAGCGATGAGGATTACCGCTCGCACATGCGCTCGTCGGCGATTCTCGCGCAGGTCGCGCACGCGACGTTCACGCGCATCGCACGCGACATCGCTGCCGGGGTCAACGTTACCGAAGGCCTTGCCGCGGAGTGGGTGACCGAGGATCTCGCGCGCCATGGCGCGGGCGTTGGTGCGGACTGCATCGTCGCCGGTACGCTGGGCGCCGCCGATCCGCACTACTCCCCGAGCGGTGCCGGCGCAGCGCTCAAGGCCGGCGACATCCTGCTGATCGACCTCTGGGCGAAGGAATCCGAGCAGAGCGTGTACGCCGATCAGACCTGGATGGCGTACCTCGGCCCGAAAGTGCCCGCACGTGCGGCCGAGCTGTTCTCGATCATCCGTGACGGTCGCGACGCCGCCGTCCGGTTCCTCCAGGATGCCTGGCAGGCCGGTCGCCCGGTGAAAGGCGGCGAGGTCGACGATGTCTGCCGCGGCGTCATCGAAAGGGCCGGCTACGGTCACGCCTTCATTCATCGCACGGGACACTCGATCGACCAGTCGACGCACGGCATGGGGCCGAACATCGACAACCTCGAAACGAACGAGATCCGCACCATCCTCCCCGGCGTTGCTTTCTCGATCGAACCCGGCATCTACCTGCCCGGCGAGATCGGGATGCGCACGGAGATCAACGTGTTCATGGGCAGCAACGGTCCGGAGGTGACCACTCCGGATCCGCAGACGGAGATACTCGCGCTCGGCGATGTATGAGTGAAGAAACGCCGATCCTGAAGGACCCGTCGAAACGGCGCGAGGACGAGAGCAGGGGGCTCGTCCTCATCGGGGTTCAGCGTGCGCGCAGTTGGCGTGGGCGCCGAGTCGCGCGACTCGGCGAGGAAAACCTGCTCAGTGTGCGCTACCGTGATCTCGAAGCGTTGGTTCGGCCGGCACCGTACGAGCTCCCGGAGCTGAATGCGGACAGTGTCGCCGCGCATCAGCGCGCGGTTGAAGCGGCCTCACGCCGCGGCACCATCCTGCCCGCTCCGTTCGGCCTGGTCTTCGGCGGTCGGCGTGCCCTGATCCGGCTGCTGCAGGATCAGTATCTCATCATGGACGAGGCGCTTTCATTCCTCGACGGGCAGACCGAGGTGCGCGCACACTTCAGTTCGAGTGACGGCCGCGATCCGGATGACCAGTTGCTCGCGCTCGCGACGCAGGTCTACTCCGAACTGCGCCGCCTCGCCCGCGCCGCGATCCCCTCCGCGGTGGACGGAAAGCGCGTGTTCACTGCGGCTTTTCTCGTTGAGCGCAGCGCCTGGGTCGAGTTCGTTTCGCGCGCCGAAGACGCCGTGGCCGCACACCCGGAACTCTCGGTCGATATCACCGGCCCCTGGCCACCCTACGACTTTGTCCGCTTCGCATACGAACACTGATGCTGGTTGAAGTCGCACTTCCCGTTCCGATCCCGCGCACATTCACGTACTCAACGGACCGGCTGATCGAACCGGGCACTCGTGTCCGTGTCGGGTTTGGGCGCCGTTCGCTTACCGGCTGGGTCATGCGGGAATCGACGACCACGGATGCAACGAAGATCCGTGCGATCGACGAAGTGCTCGACACCCGACCGAGTGTGCCGGCGGACATCCTGCAACTCTGCCAGTGGATCGCCGATTACTACCTCGCCGCGGTCGGCCAGGTCGTGCGCGCCGCGGTTCCGGTCGTGCTCGCAGGAGGCAAACACTCTGAAGAACCGGTCCGATACCGGAAAGTTGTCCGCCTGACCGAGGACTTGCCCAGCCTGCAACTTCGCGAAGAACGCTTCGGTCGTGCGCAGCGTCAGCGCGAATTGTTCGAAGCCATCGAAGCGATGGGCGGCAGCGCGGACCTTGCGCACATCGTCAACCAGCTCGGCTTCACGCATGCGCTCGCGAGCGGACTGGTCAAGCGCGCTGTTGCGCAGATCGTCGAGGAAGAAGTCTCACGCGATCCGTTCGCGGCGGCACCGACCGGAGCCGTTCTCAACTTCCAGCCGACGCCCGCACAGAGCGCTGCGCTCACCCGACTCATCGCGGCCGCGCGCAACCCGACTGAGGCAGCGCTCCCGTTTCTGTTGCACGGCGTGACCGGTTCGGGAAAAACGCTCGTCTATATCGAACTGCTGCGTGAGGTGCTGCGACAGGGCAGGGGCGCCATCGTGCTGGTGCCGGAGATTGCGCTGACGCCGCAGACGGTCGCGCGCTTTCGTGCGCAGTTCGGCGAAACCATCGCGGTGCTGCACTCCGCGCTGAGTGATGGCGAACGTTTCGATGCGTGGCGCGCACTGCATCGCGGGGAGCGACGCATCGCGATCGGTGCACGGTCCGCCATCTTTGCACCCGTCGCCAACCTCGGCGCCATCGTCGTCGACGAAGAGCACGAAGCCAGCTACAAGCAGGGCGAATCTCCGCGTTACCACGCACGTGAAGTCGCGGTTATGCGTGCACGCGCGGCAAACGCGGTGTGTGTGCTCGGCAGCGCGACGCCCGCGCTCGAGAGCTGGTACAACGCACACAACGGCAAATACCAGTTGATCTCGCTGCCCGAACGGGTCGAGGGACGGCCGCTGCCGCCGGTTCGCATCGTCGACCTGCGCAGAAAAAAAACCGAGCCGATCCGGCCGGGTGTGCCGCAGCGGACGCCGAATTTGCAAGCCGAAGAGCCTGCACCCGCACCCATTCTTTCCGAACCGCTGGTCGAGGCCGTACACAAACGCCTGGCGCGCGGAGAGCAGAGCATCCTGCTGCTCAATCGGCGCGGCTATTCAACATTCGTCCAATGCAGGATGTGTGGCGATGTAAAGCAGTGCAGGCAGTGCAACGTCGCACTGACCTTTCATCGCAGTCGTCGTCGCCTGGTGTGTCACTACTGCTTTCACGAGGAACCTCCGCCCGTCGCCTGTTCGGCGTGTGGCTCGGGAGATCTCTCTTTCCGCGGCGTCGGTACCGAACAGGTCGAACGCGAGGTCGGCGACACCTTCCCGGCCGCGCGCATCGCACGCATGGATGTCGACACGACCTCCGCAAAATGGGCGCATCACGAGATTCTCACCCGCGTCGAGAATCGCGAGGTCGACATCCTGCTCGGTACACAGATGATCGCGAAGGGGCTGGACTTCCCGTACGTCACGCTGGTCGGCGTGATCAACGCCGATATCGCGATGAACCTGCCCGACTTTCGTGCCAGTGAACGCACCTTCCAGCTTCTCACGCAGGTGGCCGGTCGTGCCGGTCGCGGCGAACGCGGCGGCGAAGTCATCATCCAGACCGCGCTGCCCAACCATCACGCAATCCGCGCCGCGATCGAACACGACTACCACGCCTTTGCCGAACGGGAACTCGCCGATCGCGCGGAGCCGCGTTACCCGCCGCACGTGCGCCTGATCAACGTGGTCGTGAGCGGCACAGACGAATTTGCCGTCCAGGAGGAAGTCGAGCGCGCCGCAACCTGGCTGCGCGATCGCATCGCAGCGGCCCGCATTCCGGTTTCCATCACCGGCCCCGCTCCGGCACCGGTCGACCGCATCCGCGGACGCTGGCGCTGGCATCTGCTCCTGCGCGCCGATCGCCCCGGCGCCATCGCCGCGGCCGGCCGCATGCTGTTCAACGACTATTCGCCCTCCGCACGCGCCGACCTGCGCCTCACCCTGGACCGCGACCCCGTGACACTCCTGTGACGCTCGACCGTCACACTCCTGTGGCCTTGAAACGTTCGTATTGTAGGGGTGGTATGAGGTACGGTACCTTGTGCGAGGTGCGCGGTACGAGTCGTTGACGCGGTCGCGATTGCGTCACGCACCGCTTCGGCTCTCTTCCGTGTTCCTCCAGCCCTGTTCCTGCGCCCGCGGCACGGCGCTCGCAACGCCACCATCACGAGTCCGGTCGTCGTCTGCCGCAGCGGCACCGAAGGGAGGTAAGCGTTACGGCCATGGGGTGTCTGGCATTGAATGCGTCGTTTGAGCCCCTCACGATGTTGCCCGTGAGGCGTGCACTACGTCTCGTCATCGATCGAAAAGCGGAGATACTCGAGGTCGACGAGAGCAAGGTCTTCCGATCTGAAAGACGTGAGATCCCTTGCCCCTGCGTCATTCGTCTCGCTCGCTTCGTTCACGTCCCCCGCAAATTCAGGCGACAAGTCACCAACACCTTCCTCTTCGCACGCGACAGCTACCGTTGCCAGTACTGCGGACGCCATCGCTCTGACCTCCGCGGACGCGAGTTCCTCACGCGCGACCACGTGATCCCGCTTTCACTCGGCGGCGAAAACACCTGGACGAACGTGGTCACGGCCTGTTCGCCGTGCAACAATCGGAAGGGCAGCCACCTCCCGATGGCCGTCGGCATGCACCCGCTGCACGTGCCGGTTGAACCGAACTATGTTGAACTGGTCTGGGCGGTACGACGGATCACGGCGGTTCAGGCGAAGTACATCAGGTTGTTCTACGGCGAGGATGTGTTGCGCGCGCTGCAGGCGAAAAACGATCCCCTCTCGCTGCCGGCACTGCCGGCTCCCGCGGGTTCGGAGCTGCTGGCGAGTTGAGCCGCGGCAGCGCCGGGCTCACCCGGCACTGCGGATCGCCTGCAGCCCGAGCAGTCCCACGACAAAGGCCAGCATCATGCCGATGAACGCGGCAATCGCGAGCGGCAGCAGGATCGCAGCGATCGCGCGGCCGGTCGTCGTCCTGTGCACTTCACGCACACCAATCACCGCCAGCACCACCGACCAGATCCCGCCCACTGCCGATCCCACGAACGGAACCACCGTGAACAGCAGCGGGGAATAGGAAAACGCGAGAACGCGCGCGGTCGCCGTGAAGGGCCTGCGATCCGGCACCAGCATGAGCACCATGAGGTGGATGACCGCCGACGCCAGGAACAGCGCGGCCAGCAGCCAGATCGGGGAGAAGAGGAAATTCGCCAGTCGCTCTGCCGCGGTTGGTACTTCGCCATTGCCAAACGCCGCGAAATACCCGCTCACGCCCAGCATCGCGAAGATGTTGCCCCAGAACAGCCGCGCTCCCTCGGCAATGATCCCGATCAGCAGGTAGTACAACGCCGCCGGCCAGAGCCCATCGGCCGGCATCGCACGGTAGAATCGCTGTGGTTGAAAGGTCGATTCACGCCAGGTCGCCGCAAACGACGCGATGAAACCCCGGTCATGCCGCGGCGGCCAGGGAAATGAGTCGGCGTCACTCGATTCGCCCGAACGCACCTCCCCGGAGTGCATCGACTCGCCGACGTGCCTTGATTCGCCGGAGTGCATCGACTCGCCGGAGGGTATCGACTCGTCGGAGGGTATCGACTCGTCGGACGGTGACGACCTCCCGGACGGCTCCTCCGGCAAGGGCGGGCGGTTGTGCTCGAATTCGGTACTCACGATGATCTCGGAATCGGGTCAGTCTGGTGGGCGGCCCGACTCCACCGCCACTGCCCTACAACGCCTCGCGTTGCAGCCAGCCGTTTACCAATCCGATCAGGATTCGAATATCGACGGGCTTGCGGACATAATCATCCGCGCCGGCATTGAGCGCAACGTCATGGGCGCCGTCGAGCGCGGTTACGGCAATGATCGGGATTTCACGGGTCTCTTCATTGTCCCGCAATACACGGATCGCCTCGAAACCGTCCATCTCGGGCATCATGACATCCATCAGGATGAGATTCGGCGCCGCTTCGAGCGCACGCTCGACGGCTTCGCGCCCGTTGATTGCTTCGACGACTTCGAAGCCGAACGCTGCCAGCAGCATGCGCAACGCTTCCCGACTGTCGAAGTGGTCTTCGGCGATCAGGATGCGCGCACTGTTCCCGGTCTCGGGGGAAAGTGTATTCTGTCCGTTCTGCATAATCCGAAATACGCAGCGGCTCCACTGCGCCCAGGCTCAGGTCCAACGGGGTACGAACCCACGCAGCAGCGCTTCACCTTGAAGCCCGCACTGCGTTCAGACCCGGATTCACCCCAACCGGAACGAACAGGCGCAAGAAGCACGCCTTCTGCTGGACGGACCCCCCGACGTCCGGTATGCTAAGGTCCATGGCGATCGCATATCTCACGCGGAAGGTGCATTTCAACGCGGCCCACCGCTACTATCGTCCGGATTGGTCCGAGGCGCGCAACCGGGAGGTTTTCGGCGCGTGCGCGAACCCTCACGGCCATGGGCACAACTACCTGCTCGAAGTCACGGTCTGTGGGCACGTCGACCCGGTGACCGGATTCTCCGTCGACCTGCCCGCGCTCGACGCGCTGCTCCAGCGCGAAGTTGTCGCGCGCTTCGACCATCAGCACCTGAACCACGCGATCCCGGAATTCCGGGAGGGCGGCCTGATGCCGACTTCCGAGAATATTGCCGCGCTCTGCTGGCCCCGCATCCTCGCCGCGCTGCCGGACGGGGTGCGGCTGCACCGGCTTCGATTGCACGAGGACGCCACGTTTTACGTCGACTACTACGGTGGAGGCGCCGGAGTATGAAAGAAAACGGCGACCCCGGCAGGCACCGGCGACCGCAAGGCGGGCAGAACGCCGGCCGCGATCGCGCGGCCCCGGATCCCAATGCGCCGGCCGACTCCGAGCCGGTCGAACAACTGCCGCCCAGGCCGGAACCGCCGCGCATCGGCCTGACCTTCAGCGTGGACGGCGAAGCCTGGATCGCAATCCCTGCCGGGGCCGGCGCTTACGGTACCGGACACACGGGCCTCGCCCCGCTCCAGGCGATTCATTTCGCGCGCGCCAGCGCCCCGGACGCCCCGGTTTTTGAGGCGCTCCTGCCGACCGGTCGATTCGAAACCCTGTTCGAGAGCGAACTGGTCGCCCTTTTCCGGACCGCGACTCGCATCGTACCGCCCGAGCCCGGCGCCCCGCTCCGCGTCGCCCGGTTCAGGAGAGGGGAGGGCCTATCTTGACCGCGTTCTCCTCCACCCGGATTGCGTAACGCGTCAGTCCCTCATCCCCACTCTGGTCGACGCGCTCCCCCGTCCGAACATCATAGGTCGAGGCGTCCGCCGGACACGTCAGCAACTCCCCGTGCAACCGGCCAACCCGCGCCAGATTCGATCCGTCCACCGGACACTGCGGATCAAACGCGTAATAGGTCTGCCCCACATTGGTCAATCCGACATTCCGCCCGTGCGCATGAACCTCACGGACGTCGCCCGGCCCGAGATCCTTTGTTTGCAATACCGGCTCAAATTCCGACATACGGCCCTTTTTTTCTCCGGTCTGTCTCTGCCCAGCTTCACGGGCAAGTCCTGAGCCTTGGTGATTTGCTGGGCCCGGGGCCCGGCAGCGAGCCCGCGTGTGCTGCAAACGGCCAGGAGCGCCGGTGAACGGGAAGGTTTAGAATCGCAGCCGGGATGCCTCTTGGCGCAAACCCGCCGGAATCATCATCTTCCCGGGCGCTTTGCGTTTTACCTGGGGGAGTGAACAGACGTGACAAAGAAGCGGATCCTGACCGGGGATCGTCCGACGGGCAAGCTGCACCTCGGTCATTGGGTGGGGAGCCTGCAGAACCGGGTTCGGCTACAGGACGAGTACGACTGCTATTTCATTATTGCCGATCTGCATACGCTGACCACGCGCCCCGAGAAGGAGGCGCTTGCGGAGGTGCCGGGCAATATCCGTGACATGGTGCTGGATTACCTGGCGCTCGGGATCGACCCGGAGCGCTCGGTCATCTTTGTGCAGTCCGCGGTTCCGGAGACGACCGAACTGCAGTTGATCCTGGGCAACCTGATTACGCTGCCGCGGCTCGAGCGAATTCCGAGCATCAAGGACATGGCCGATGCGGCCGGGCTGGATGCGCTCCCGTTCGGACTGGTGGGCTACCCGGTCCTCCAGGCGGCGGACATCCTGCTCCCGCGCGCCGATGTTGTGCCGGTCGGCCGCGACAATGTCCCGCACGTCGAAGTCACGCGCGAGATCGCCCGCCGCTTCAACAACCTGTACGGCGAGGTGTTTCCGGAGCCGGAGGCGCTGGTCAGCGACGTCCCCACGCTCCCGGGCATCTACGGACAGCAGAAGATGTCGAAGTCGCTTGGCAATGCGATTATGTTGTCCGACTCGGCCGAAACCGTCCGGCAGATGGTCATGAAGATGTTCACCGACCCCAACCGTACCCGCGCCGATATCCCCGGCCAGGTCGAGGGCAATCCGGTGTTCATCTACCACGACGCCTTCAATCCCGACAAGGCCGAGGTCGACGACCTCAAGGATCGCTATCGTGCCGGCAAGGTCGGCGATGTCGAGGTCAAGCAGAAACTCGCGCGCGCTCTCAACAACTTTCTCGACCCCGTCCGCGAACGCCGGGCGCAGTTCGAGCAGAACCCGGGCATCGTCGAGGAGATCCTGCACCACGGCAATGAACGGACGCGCGAAATCGCGAAAGTCACCATGGAACGCGTCCGCGAGGAAATGGGCCTGACCTACTTCCGCTAAGAACGATTTCGATTTCGATTTCGATTTCGATTTCGTTTACGTTTGTGAAAGCCTGGACTCAACCCGAAGACTCACCTCTGGAGAGGGACATGCGACGAATCAGAATCCTTGCCGGCGCCGTGCTGTTCGGCGCGATTGCAGTAACGGCAGCCGAAGCCCAGACGTCCGTGAGCGTGCATTGTGTGCCGCAGCGGCCCGACAACCTGGCAGCGCGCACGAGTCCGTACGACTCCGTGATGGTGATGGTGGGCAACCGTCACGCAATGCTGTGTTACGGGCGTCCGTCCGTCCGCGACCGCGTCATCTTCGGCGAGCTGATTCCGTACGGGAAGCTCTGGCGCACCGGTGCCAACGAGCCGACCATCCTGCACATCCCGTTCGCCGCCTCCATCGCGGGAGTGAATGTCGCGCCCGGCTCGTACTCGATCTACACCGTTCCCGGCCAGAGCGAGTGGGAAGTCGTGGTCAACCGCTCGATCAAGCAGTGGGGCCATGAAGGCAGCTACACGGATGAAGTGAAGGCGCAGGAGGTCGGGCGCGGCCGGGTGAAATCGGAAGCGATCGCCACACCGGTCGAGCTATTCACGATCCGCAGCGAATCTGCCGGCGCAAACACGACGAACCTCGTCCTCGAGTGGGAGAAGACGCGCGTTCGGATTCCGGTCGTTGCGCGCAACTGAACGCAACCCGGGGCGGCCGGAGAGCGTAGTATCACGGGAACCAGCCGTTCACCGGGATTGCTGGTTCCAGGTCAGGACGGAATTGCTCGTCCGAATCAGGGAGCACAACGGAGCGGCAGCAACGCCGCCCATCAACGGAGCAGGTCGGATGGACCGCCAGATTCTTGAATTGATGATTCCGCTGACTGCCATCGTCCTCGGCTGTCTCATGTTTCTCATCCCGATCGCCGGGCTGACTGCGCGCTTCGCGCTGAAGCCGATCATGGAGGCGATTGCACGCGGCCGCGATGCGGCCAGTGGCGGAACCGCACGTGAACTCGGCGTGCTTGAACAGCGCGTCGCCCTGCTCGAGCAGCAGTACCAGACGCTCGAAGGCACGGTCGATCGCATCGCCGAATTCCGGGATTTTGAGCGACGCCTGACGGCCCCGCCCGATCATCACTGACGCATCCTCTGCCAAAAACGTCCGTTCTGCGCCCGCGTCAATTGAGGCGGTACGCTTGACGGACGTTGCCTGTCCGGATTAGGATCCGCTACACGTTCCATCAAAGCAGGTGAAGATTTCACAGTCTCCTGTGGAACCATTCACCTTTCCTGTCCCGGAGTTCGCGCGCGCAACGCGGCCTCGGGGCCTCTGCAAGAAAATAGGCTCTTCTCAGGCGACGTCTGCCTGGGCTGGTCATGACATGAGGGCATGAGCATGTGCAGTCGAACGTCCACCGACGTTCGTTCGCGTGTCCACGCCGTTCGGATATTGACGTGCACGAGGTGCACTGCAGGCCGAAGTAGAACGCCGGGTATCGCAAATACCCGCGAAGCATGTGTCGTGGCAGTACCCTTCATCCATCCAGAGGAGGCCTCATGGTTCGGCTGTTCGCGAGGGTTGCCTGTCTGTTGTTGCTGGCGGTTCTGCCAGCGGCGGCAGGGGCGCAGCAGTCCGCCGTGGTGACCGGGGTCGTGCGAAGCGAGACCCAGGCACCAGTGCGCGGTGCATTCGTCGAGATCCGATCTCTCCAGCTTGGTGTCGTCACCAACGACAACGGGATCTACAACCTGGTCGTTCCCGCGGCGAGCGCGTCGGGCACTGTGACCGTGACGGTCACGTCGATCGGCTACAAGCCGACCGAGTTCCAATTGGAGCTGCGTCCCGGCCGCATCCAGCACAACGTGACCATGTCCGAGCAGGCGATCTCGCTTGACGGCGTGGTGGTTACAGGTACGGCAGGGCGTCAGGAGCGCCGCGCACAGGCCGCCGCGGTTGCCACGATCTCGGCAGCGAAGGTGGCAGAGACCGCTCCGGTCCAGAACGTTGCGAACCTGCTCCAGGCCCGCACGCCGGGCGTGACGCTTCGCAACAACTCCGGGACGACCGGTACCTCGACGACCATCCGCATTCGCGGCCAGGCGTCGATCAACCTCTCGAACGATCCCCTCGTCTTCATTGACGGCATCCGTGCGGATGGCGGGAGCCGCCAGGCGTACGGCGTCGGCAACCAGGCCGGGACGGCGCTCAACGACATCAAGGTCGAAGACATCGAGAGCATCGAAGTGGTCAAGGGCCCGGCGGCGGCGACGCTGTACGGCGCCGACGCGAACGCAGGCGTGATCAACATCATCACGAAGCGGGGCCGTCAGAACAGCGGGTTCACGCAGAGCCTGACGGTCGAGTACGGCGAGGCGGATCCGAACTTCACGCCGCCCAACAACTACAAGGTCTGCACCGCCGCGAACGTCACGAATGCGAACTTCCCGAACTGCGCGGGCAAGGAACCGGGAACCGTCCTGGTCGACAACCCGCTGGTACGTGAGCGGTCGTTCCGTGATGGCGTGAGCCGGAACTTCGCCTACAGCCTGCGCGGCGGTGGCGAGAACTTCGGCGTGTACCTCTCGTTCGGCCACGACAACGAGAACGGCACGCTGCCCAACAACGAGTACGGCCACACCTCCGCACGTGCGAGCTTCGACTTCTTCGCCAGCCCCAAGCTGCGCCTCGAAGCCGGGTTCGCGCTGGGCCGGACGAACACGCAGTTGCCGCGCAATGACAACGACATCTACGGCTACCTGGGCGGCGGGCTGCTCGGAGACGCGCGTACTGTCGGCGGCGCGAAGGATGGCTGGTACGGCAACAACCGCCAGACCAACGCGATCAAGTCGTACGAGAACGTCGACCGCACGCTCCGCATCCAGCCGCGCGTGGGCATGACCTACATGCCGTTCTCCTGGTTCACCAACCGCATCAACATCGGTGGTGACCTGCAGCGCTCGCGTTCGTTCTCCTTCTGGGCCAAGAACGACGAAGGCTGGTGGGACAACGCGCCGCAGAACGGCGGTCAGATCAATGAGGCGCGCATCCAGGATGACCGCTATACCATCGACTACATGGGCACGATTACGCATGCCCTGAGCAGCGATGTGCGTGCCGACGTGGCGTTCGGTTCGCAGGCGATCATTCGGCTCACGGACGATACGCGCGCCAGCGCCCAGGGACTCGTCAACAACAACGTACGGACGGTCAACTCGGCGGCTCAGTTGCTGAATGGCCAACAAACCAACGGCCAGACCCGCACGATCGGTTTCTTCGGCCAGGTCGACTTCAGCTTCCGCGACAAGGTCTACCTGCAGGCTGGCGGCCGCATCGACCAGGGTTCGTCCTTCGGCGCGGACTCCAAGCCGTTCTTCAGCCCCAAGGTCGGCCTGTCTTACGTGGTTTCGGACGAAGCCTACTTCCGGAATCTGGTCGGTGAAGAGTTGATCAGCGCCCTGCGTGTTCGTGGCGCATTCGGGATGACGGGCCGCACGCCGAACTCGGGTGCACGTTCGACCTTCAGCCCCACGACCAACCAGATCAGTGCGACGGGTGTGGCCGTTGGCGTAACCCCGGCTGCGGTCGGCAACCCGAGTCTGCGAGCAGAAAAGGGCAAGGAGATCGAACTCGGGTTCGAGGCGGGATTGTTCAATGACCGGCTCGGCCTGGACGTCACCTACTTCAACAAGAAGACGGTCGACCTGATCCTGGGTCTGCCGGTGCCGCCGTCGCTGGGTTCATCGAGCCCGGACGTCAACATCGGCTCCATGCTGAACCGCGGCTGGGAAGTCGCCGCGAATGCGCGTCTGCTGACCCACGACAACTACGCGCTTGAACTTCGCGGCACGATGAACACGCTGCACAACGAAGTGCTCGACCTCGGCGGCACACCGGAGACGGTGACGCGTCGTGAGGGCTACCCGATCAACGGCGAGTGGGGCTACAAGATCAAGAAGGTCGATCTTGAGAACGATCGCGTGATCGTCTCCGATGATCTCGAGTTCATCGGCAACGACATCCTGCTGCCGGGGTGGGAAACCACGCTGGGTGCGACGCTCACGCTGTTCCGCAACCTGAGCTTCTATGCGCAGTTGGATGGCCGCGGTGATGTCGCGGTGTTCGAAGGCACCGGCGAGTTCCGCGATCGTCAGTTGCCGGCCAGCGAAGTTGCTGCGCGAGGCTGCGTGGTGTACGGCACGAATCCCGACGGGAGCTGCACGGACGCGGCTCGCACCAAGTACATGCGCAGGTTCGGGCCCTGGGTGACCGAGGATGGCCGCACGCTGCCGCGCGCGGACGTGGACGGTGACTACATGCAGGATGGTGGCTTCTTCAAGCTGCGCGAGGCGTCGGTCAGCTATCGCATCCCGGCGACCTTTGTTTCGCGCTACCTCCGTGCGCAGACCGCGTCGCTCACGGTTGCCATGCGCAACATCAAGACGTGGACGGAATTCGAGGGCATGGATCCGGAAACGCAGCAGTTCCTGACCGCGCCGGCGGATCGCCGCTGGACCGCCCGTTTCAACTTCACGTTCTGAGCGAGGAGACAATGATGCACAGCAATCGCAGAAGCGCGCTCGGACGTGCGCTCACGATGGGTGGTGTGCTCGCTGTGGCGAGCACTGTCGCGGCGTGCGACAGCTTCGTGGATGTCGAGAACCCGAGCCAGTTGGAGGCCGAGGCCATCGACCCGGCACGGGACGCAGCCCTGCTCTCGCTCTCCGCGTACCAGTCCTTCATCGCGGCGTACGGCGATCTGGCGGTGTATTCCGCCTGGTTCATGAACGAGGCGCGCGTGGGCGACACGTTCCCCACGCGCAACGAGTTCGGCCGGCGCGACCTGTCGCCGCTTTCGAATGGTGACCTCGGCTCGCGCTGGGGCGCGATCCACTCGACGCTCGCGTTTTCGGAAAACACGATCCGCAAGATCGAAGCGGGTGGCGAAAACATCGACCTCGCCCGGGTCTACTTCACGTCGGGCTACGTGATGCTGCTCCAGGCTGAACTCTTCTGCATCCCGACGATTCTCGTGTCGGAAGAAGAGGCGGGTGGCCCGCTCAGCACGGTCGAGGCGTTGGATGTAGCGATCAACCGCCTCACGCGTGCGAATGCGATCGCCAAGGGGTTGAGTGGAACCGAAGCGTCCGATATCGCGAATGCCTCGATGGTCGGCATCGCGCGTGCACACCTGCAGGCCGGCCGCAAGGCTCAGGCTTCGGCCGCGGCCGCACAGGTGCCGGCCAACTTCGTCTACAACCTCCGTCACCTTGACGATCCGTCCAACCGCGGTCGCCTCGGCAACGACATCTGGAGCTTCTCGGAAGCCCGGATTTCGCTCGTGGTTCCGCCGGAGTATCGCGCGATGGCCGACGCGGGTGATACGCGCATCGCGTATACGGACATGGGCCGCCCGGCCCAGGATGGCGAGCTGAACTTCTTCCGCCAGGCCAAGATCACCGGCTGGGGCTCGCCGGATCGCCTCGCCTCCGGTCTCGAGGCCCGCTACATCAAGGTCGAAGCCGATCAGAACCCGGCCGAGATGCTGGCCTTCATCAACGAGCGGCGTGCGGTCGGCAAGCAGGATCCGATCAACACGCAGGACATGGCCACGCTGAAGAAGGAGTTGATGGAGCAGCGTGTTCGTGATTTCTGGCTCGAGATCAAGAAGCAGGGTGACTGGGTTCGCAACCCCGAGTCGGTACCGTACATCCTGCCGCCCGGCGACACGTACTACAAGGGCGGCCTCGGCCCTGTCCGGGATCAGACCTGCTGGCCGGCGCCGGATACGGAACGCCAGCGTAACCCGAAGTGGCCGGGATATTCGACCGACTGACCCGGTACTGCAACACGAACGACGGAGGCCGTGGGCGACCACGGCCTTCTGTCATTCACTTTGCACAGGTTAGGACGAACATGGTGAACAGGGTACAATTTCTTTCTGCACTGATCCTGTTGACTGCCTGCTCCGCAGACGGTGCTGCTCCCCCGGAAGGTGAGGACACACAGGCGCCTGTGGTTCAGGTCTCGCTGGCTCCCGATGCGGGTGACGGCCTGCTCCGGCTCGAGATCCATTGGGATGACGGAGCGAATCCGTTGTCCGACCCGACAATCCGTATCGTCGGTTCGCGTGGCACGCTCGGATCAGCCGCTACGACAGGTGACGTAGCCGGGCTCTGGCGGGTGCTTCGCCGGGATGCCAGTAACGTCCTGATCGGAGAAACCGGTGGCGCACTGCTCCCCGCCGGAACGAACGAGCTCGAGGTGACCGTAACCGATCAGGCCGGGAACACGGGAACGGCAAAACTTCGCGTTGAACTCCCGCGGGTTCAGTGGCATACCCGTTATGCCCTGGGCGGTGAAGGCGGGCTTGCGAACGTGGTGGCGTGCGATGATGAGCCGCTCGTCTACATCCCCGGTTTTCGCCGCATGATCATCATCGATCCGAACGTCGGCTACCTGCGGTCGTTGCTGAACCCGTACCTCTCCGAAACCAGCAGCGCGATCTGCGCCCGCGATGAGCCCGCGATCTACCTCGCCAGCGGGGTACAGCGATTCGATCGTGACATCATCCGTTTTGGTACGGTCAGTCCATTCCAGGCAACGCGCGGCGCGTACAGTATCGCCCAGGGCGTCGACCCCATCGAGGAGCTGTATCTTGGGTACAGCGACAGCCGCATCGTGGTCGCCGACCGGATGAGTGGCCGCCCGCTGCGCACGATCCAGTTGACGAACTCGCATCCTGAAGCGCTCGTTGCGGCGATCCTGGTCCTGAAAAACACACGCATTGTCGCCGGACTGCATCCTGGCGGATTGCGTGTGCTGGACCGCGGGGGAACGGAACTGCGGACCCGCGACGGAACGGTTCGTGACCTCAGGCTCGACCGCACCGGGACCCGCGTGTTTGCGGCGCTCGATGCCGATGGCGTGGCAGAAATCGATCCGCAGACACTCGCCACACTCCAGAGCGTGCACCTGCCCGGCGGGGCCAAAGCGATCAACCTGCGTTCGGACCAGAAGCTGGCGCTGATCACCGCCGCGGATGCAAACGCGGAAGCGAACTACCTGTTCGATCTGGATCGCTGGGAAATCATCGGAGCGCTGCCCCGTTCCTCAACCGGCCCCCGCATCGACAGCGGCGGCGCGTGGGAATACAACGGCCGCCGGCTGTTCATTGCGTACTCGACGCCCGAAGGCGCATTCATCGACGTCTACCTCGATCGGAGCTGACCATCACTTCCCGGCGCCCGAGATACGCAGCAGCAGCGCCTGATGGATCAGCCCTTCGAGTCGTCCTGTCGATGAGCATGCGACGGTCCCCGTGGTCGACCCGAACAGGGGGGTAGCCGTCGCTTCCAGCTCGGTGACCAGCAGCGTGCTGTTCCCATCGGCCGGTTGCAGCACGCTTCGGAGCGTCATGTTGACCCGGTACGTGTCCGCCAGCTCGCCGCTCGGGCCGATGCCACACCGGAGATACGTCGACAGCCGCTCCTTCCCGAGGGTCGAACGCTTCTGCAGCTTCGGATTCCCGAGTTCGAAGCGGCGGGCGTCGGCGTACTCGACCTCGATTCCAAGCCCGGCGTAGACATGCGGCAGTTCCGCCCAGGCACGTTCTCGCTCCACCGGTACCGCTCCTTCGATAGCGGCCACATCCCGGATCCGCATCTGGCTCCCGGACTCCGATGAGGTCAGCACCACCGCCGTCTCCGGCTTCGTCCCCGCGCTCTGCAGCCCCGTCCCACACGCGCAGAGTAGAAGCATGATCCCGATCGGTATTGGCAGTCGTCGCATGGAGGGTCTCCCGTTGATCAGGTGATTGCAGGCTTCGCTCCAATGTACGTACCAGCGCGGTGCTGATCCAATGGGTGAGGCGTGAGGGTGAGGGTGAGGGTGAGGGTGAGGGTGAGGGTGAGGGTGAGGGTGAGGGTATGGGTATGGGTATGGGTATGGGTATGGGTATGGGTATGGGTATGGGTATGGGTATGGGTATGGGTATGGGTGTGGGTGTGGGTGCCTCCAGAACCGCTTTCCCGATCGGAGATGGGCGCGGGTTTGGGCAGAAGCGCTCGATGGTGTACGTTAAGGGTAAGGGGGTGCGGGCTGGACCGCGGCGCCCTCTCCAACTTCCTTGTCACAAGCGGCGCCCTCTGCGCGTTATTGGGCTGAGATGCCGGGACTGGAGCTGCGTGGATTTCGAATCGCTGTTCGAAACGCTCTATCCGTCGTTATACCGCTATCTGCACAGACTCACCGGCGATGCGGACATTGCGGAGGACATCGCGCAGGAAGCGTTTGTTCGCCTGCTGCGTCAGTCGCTCCCGGAAGATGAAGTACGACCCTGGCTGTTTACGGTCGCGATGAATCTGGTGCGCGACAATGCCAGAAAGACGGAGCGGCGGCAGCGGCTTCTGACCGCAGCGCCGATCCTGGTGACGCCCACGGCGCTTCCGGACGAAAGCGTCGAAAGGGCGGAGAAGATTGCGCGAGTCAAGGCTGTGCTGGACCGGTTGCCGGAACGGGACCGCCAGTTGCTGCTGATGCGCGAAGAAGGATTCAAATACGAGGAGATCGCCGCGGTGGTCGGTGTAGCCCCTGCTTCTGTGGGTACGCTGATTGCGCGAGCGTTGCGTCGGTTTACGAACGTGTATCAGGCCAGAGAGGCGGGAGATGTCTCATCCGACTGAAGGCGAACTGCAGAGCTACCTCGATGGCGAGGTGAGCGCCGCGGCGCGTGCCGAGGTCGAGGCGCATCTTGCCGCATGTAGCGAGTGTGCCGGCCGGCTCGCCGAGTTGCGGGCGTACGCGCACGTCTTTGCCCGGGCCGCCGCTGTGCTGGACCGCCCCGTGCCCGGAGTCCAGCGTGCGCTTTCAGCGGTCCGCGCCCGCGAGGTTCGCGAGCGGTCCTGGGGGCGGCGGATCGCGTTCTCGCGCGATGTCCTGCTGAAGGCGGCGGTCCTGGTGCTTGGCCTGACCACGGCCGTGTTTGCCGCGGTTCCGGGCACCGGCCTGAACCGCCTGGTGCGCGCGGTCTGGAGCGAGGCTGTCGACCTGGTCCGTGGCAAGGAGCCGCAACTGGTTACTCCGGGTGCGCCGCACGGGCCGGAGACTCCCCAGGTGGAGGCGGCAGCCCAGTTCCGGGTCATTCCGTCGGCGGGCCGCGTCGAGATCTCGATTCAGCAGCCCGCGCGTGGGACCCGGGTCCATGTGCAACTGATCGAGAGCGAGCGGGCCGTGGTCGAGCTCGGCGGCGAGGCCGCGACGGCCCGGTTCAGCAGCGGTGCCGGCCGGTTCCAGATCAACGGGGGTGGGCCGGGTGATGTCCGGGTGCTGCTGCCGCGTGATCTGCCGAACGCCGTCATTGAGATCAATGGCCGTCGCCTGGTTACGAAGCAGGGCGCCGACCTGAGATTCCACGGACAGACGGCCGATACGGTGGGCGCCGAGCTGGTTTTCCCCGCGCGGTAACGGTCAGGCAGCAGGGCAAAGGAGGCGGTCCGGAATGGGCCGCCTTTTTTATTGTGGCTGCAGCGGCTCTCCTGGATTTCCGACGGAAGGCAGCAGGCTGGAGCTTTGGCGGACAGGGGCGGTATATTGCAGGCGATGGCATCCCCCATGGCTGTTCTGCTGCTCCTCGCTGCGACGCTGCAAGTGCCGGTTGCATCGGCGCGCGGACAGACTGCATCTGCGCCGACCGGTGTGGTGCGCGGGCAGGTTCGCAGCGAAGGTACCGGTGCGCCGCTGCGCATGGCGGCCGTCGAGGTGATCGGCGTCCGGGGCCTGGCCGTTGCCCGCACGGACAGTTCCGGGACGTACGTTCTGCGGAATCTTCCGCCCGGCCTGCATCTCCTGCGTGCGACCCATATCGATCATGCGACCCACGAGGTCGAGGTCTATGTAGGCGAGTCGCGTGAAGTCGTTTTGAACTTCGACCTCGAGATGCGGCCCGTGCGTCTGCCGACGATTACCACGCGCGCGGCACCGTGGCGTACGCCGAGCGACACGATTGCCGCGGGAGTCGCCGGGCTGGGGCAGGCCTCGGTCCGCGTGCTGGAGTCGACGCCGGGCGTCGCCGAACTCGGTCTCGCGGAGATCGCGCGCGAAGTCCCCGGCCACGAACCTCTCGACCCCTCCGATATTCTCTACGTCCGCGGCGGCAGTTCCGACCTGAAGCTCGTCCTGCTCGATGGTGCGCCGGTGTATGCGCCGTTCCATCTCGGCGGGCTGATCAATGCCCTGGATCCGGACCTGATGCGCTCCGCCCGGCTATACCTGGGAGGCGCCCCGGCGCGTTATGACGGTGGTTTGTCCTATGTGATGGATCTCGAAACCCGCTCCGGTCGGTCCACCGAACATGCCTCGCTCGGGATGGACCTGCTTGCCTCGCATGCGCGGCTGGAAGGCCCGATCGTTGACAGGGTGACGTACCTGGCGGGTGGCCGTGCGGTGCATGGGCTGGGCGCCCGGCCGTTCACCGGCGAAGGGTTCCCCTACCTGTACGGTGACGCCATCGGCCGGCTGGATATCGACCTCGGGCGCAATGGCCGGATCACGAGTACCGGCTTCTGGAATCGCGAGTCCGTCGTGCTCGACAGCCTGGGCGGGCATACCAGCGAGGCGGTCTGGGGCAACGCGGCCGGCTCGGTCCGCTACCGGGGGGCAGTCGGCGGCTCGAACGCCGAGATCACCGTGGGGGTCGGTGCGTTCAGCACGGAACTGCCAGTCGGCGGACCACGCCCCTTGATGACAGACGGCTATTCGCGGCGGCTGCGCGTAGGTATCAACCTCGATCGGCCGGCCGGTCCCACACACGTCCAGTACGGCTTTTCGTTCGACCGGCTGAGGTTCGAATACCGGGCCTGGCCGCGCCCGCGTACCGTGCGCGAGGACTCGCTGCTGCTGCGCGCCAACGGCGCAGGCACGGTGGCCGGAACCTACGTCGATGCGACCTGGCAGGCGCTCCCGACGCTGCAACTGCGGGGCGGTTTGCGGACGGACATTTTCTCCACCGATCCGACCCCACGATTCGCGCCCAGGGTTTCGGCCACACTCCTGCTGGGCGAACGCGCATCCGTGACCCTCGCCGCGGGCAGTTATCGCCAGTATGTGCGCGCGCCGGAGAACTCACTTGCCGCGTCCGGAGCGCGCATCATCCCCGATAGCTCGGCGCCCGATCTCGCGATTGCCCGCGCTTCCCATGTCGTGCTCACCCTGGATCAGGATCTCGGGGAAGGGATTCGACTTGGAATCGAGGGCTACTACAAGGACTTCAAGGATGTCCCCTCGGATAGGGGCGATGAAGCGCAGGCGTCGGGGGTCGACCTGTGGCTCAGGCGCAGTGGTGACCGCCTGAGCGGCTGGATCGGTTACTCGCTCGGCTGGACCTGGTCCGATGAGCAACGTGCCGGCACCGGCGCGTTCGCCGGGCGTCACCTGATCAGCGCCGGGTTGGTGGGTCCCCTTGGCAACCAGGGCGGCTTCGACCTGCGCATCGCGTATGGCGCCGGCCTGCCCTACACGGCGATTCCGGAGCCGGAAACGCCCGTGTTCGCCGCGAGCACGCGCTTGCTCGCGGATGCAAGCGATCCGCTCAGCGAGACTCCGCTCTCGAAGCCGCCCAATAAGCCGTATATCCGGATCGATTTTCAGGTCGAGCGTACGTTCATCGCGGACGTGCGCGGCTTTGCCTTCCAGATCACACCGTACTTCAAAGTGCTCAACGCACTCGACCGCCGGGATGCGCTGTTCTACCACTTCGACCGCAGCGAGGAAGATCCGGAAACCCGGCCGCTTGCACCGCTGCCGCTCCTGCCGATCCTCGGGCTGCAGTGGACGTTCTGAATCGCGACGGGCGCGAGATATCAGGGGGAATTGCGTCTGATGAACGGCACGCCTGAGCGAATGCTGTGAGGCGTGCCTGAGCGCGGGGGGGATCCGCGCTAGCGCTTGGGCCGCAGCGACATCTCCTGGCGGTACTTGTCGTACGTCTTCCGATCGATTTCCCCTTCGGCCAGCTTCTGATCCAGGACTTCCTGGGCCTTGGTGTCGAAGGTCTTCCGCTTCTCTCGACGGGCCAGCAGCCAGAGCAGAAAGAGGACGAGCAGATACTCGGAAAACGGACTGTACGGTGCCGGCGTATCCAGGAAATCCAGAACTGCCCGGACCGGATCACTGGCCGGTTCCGAGACAGCCTGCAGCAGGCCGACGATCAAACCCATTCGAGCTCCTTCGTTTCGCGTCCGTCGACCATCGCACCTAGAATGCGTTCAGGGCGGAAGCAGAGGTCGTGACCCCACTCATCTTCGAACCACAACATTCTGCCTTTCCGAAGCCGGAAAAGGATGAAACGCTGCAATTCGAGCGGAGAGTGCTTCCACCGGGCGCGAAAGGTAATGACGCCGTCGTCAGTGGACAGGCGAACGAGCACGGTCGGGATGAGTCGCCGAAGCGGGATCCGCGCGTAATACACCATGCGGCAAGGGTAATGACAGGAGTCCGTAAAAGCAACGTTGATGGTCGCTTAGATACCCTTCTCGGCCCAGAGTCGTGCCAGTTCATCGTGGCGCGTCGCAATGCGCTCCTCCCATTCCGGAAGTGCGTACACGCCGGTGTGTCCGGGCGGGGTACGATGGTCGGGGATCGGCCAGCCGAGCACCTCGTTTGCGGCGCGCTGGAGCGCATTACGCGCGTCCAGCATGCGTGTGTGGAAAAGCGTCTCGCGCCGTGCATACGGGGACATGTTCTGCGCGCTCGGGTGGGTGAGCCAGAGCAGGGCGGGGAAGTCGCGGTTCCAGTCGGTCTGCCAGGTTTCGCTGAACTGCGGGTCCGGCGGGAACGTCTCGGGCCAGCGGCTCCATTCATTGCGGGCGAGCCCGGCGCGCTGGATGCTGTTGAGTGAGGGCAGCCGGAGCTGTTCAGCGGTTCTGGCCGATGCGAGGATGACGCGGATCGCCACATTGCCGAGCGCCACGACGAGGCGCGGACCGGCGGCGAGGATCGTGTCGCGGACAATGTGGATGCTGCTGGGGTAGTCGCCGATCGGCGCGAACAGTTCGGCCTGCGTTGGTTCACCGCCACCCGCATCGGGGAGCGAGTTGTAGGCCGCGGCGATGAAGGTGTCGTTGCGGTCGATGCCGATGCTGCCGAGCAGGACATCCAGATTGGCGCCCGCGATGTCGCCCCCGAAGGGGATGCGCGTTGCGTGCGCGCCCATGTTGCCGCTGCCCTTTCCTCCCGCGTTTCCGGGCGCGGCGCCAATGAAGATGATGTCGTGTTCGCGCCAGGGGCCGTTGCGGCGGCTCCAGATGATGGGATGCGCGGGCGAGCCGTCCGCATTCGTGCAGCTTGTGCCGAGCCACTCGTCGGCCTGACAGCCCGGGTGTTGCGCGTGGATGCGCTGAAACATCGAACGGAACTGTAGTTGCCTCGAACTGGTACTCATGGACGCGCTCAGTGGATGGCGCGCAGGCCGGCCTGCAGCCAGGTGCGCAGTTCCGGGTCATCGGCGACTGCATCGGCATCGATCTCGATCCACGTGCCGAGCTTCTGTCCGCCGGGCATGAACGGGCGTATGGTGCCGTCCTGCAACGCCAGCGCAAATTCTGCGGGAGTCAGCTTAACGATGATCGAGGACTCGCCAACGGCGGCGAACATGGTCGAGCCGCGCAGCAGTCCGCGCATGCCGAACACGTTGCGGTTGCGCACCGATGCGAGGCCGAGCGTGCGTAAGGCATCCAGACAGCGTTCGAGCAATCCTTCGTCGTAGGACATGGCAACCTTGCGGTGTGCGCGCTTGCGGTAAGCCTGCGCGCGGCCAACGTTTCGTTTTTTTCGCACCGACCGTTCACACGGAAGGCGATGGGATCATGAAAAGATACGTCATCATAGCGCTCGCCGTCCTGCTGGCCGGATGCAAGGACACGCCATACCGCGTCGGAGTCTGGGCCGGTCCAACCGGAGCGAACGTCGCGAAGATGGCTGAATCGGAAATCAACTTCAGCGGCGGTGCCAACAAGCGGCGCCTGAAGGCGCACCTGGTGGCGCAGGCGGCGGTTACGCAGCACCTGCTGACGCCCGAGTTGCTGGCGGCGAATCTGGATACCATGGTCGTCGACAGCAACGTGATTGCCGTGGTCACACGCATCATGGACGATGTCACCGAGGAAGCGACAAAGAAGTTCGAGGCCGCGGGTGTGCCGTACCTGGTGCTGAACCCGGTGGACGAGAACTACGCGGCGACCCATCCACACGCATTCCTGCTCGCTCCCAGCATCCAGGAACAGTCGAAATTCCTCGCCGACATCGCCGCGCGTGACAAGGTGCTCGATCGCGTCGCGATCGTTCACGTGAAGGACAAGTACGGCGAAAGCATGGCGGCCGCGCTGCAGGAGGCACTGCGCGCGCGCGGCGCGAACATCGTGCACGTCGGCCGTTATGCGGCCACCGCCGACTCTGCTACCGTGCTCGCGCACGGCCTCGAAACCGCGAGCAAGAAGCCGACAGCGGTCTTCTGGGCCGGGCGTTCACCCAGCCTGCTGATCGCTTACGGGTCACTGCTCAACCGTGCGCGGGGCGTGCGCGTGTACGGCACCGATCTGATCGAGTCGTACCATGTCTACCAGTGGCCGCGCTACTACGATGGCCTTCGTTTTCCGCGTGTGGTTGATCCGCTCAGCAGCGACTCGGTAATCGCGGGCGTGCGTGACCGACAGATCATCTGGATCGGACGCAACGAACTCACCAACGAATCGCTGCTGACGTTCGACGCCATGAAGCTGATCGATTACGCGCTGGATAACGGGGCAACGTCACGTCAGGCACTGACGGAGTATCTGCGCAGTCTGGGGACGGGCAACGAGCCGTACCCCGGCGCGGTCGGCCCGATTGCGTTCGATGCGCAGCAGCGGGCCAGGCTCCCGCTGCAGCTTGCGGTGGTCACACACACGGCGGTCGGAACGGCCTTCCTGGACAGCACGACCGTCGCAGCGTCGCGCGACTAAAGACTGCGGAGCAGGTCGTCGATCGCCTTGGACACCGCATCCCGGGCCTGACCGACGACCAGGTTCTGCAGCATCTCGCGCGCGTCTTCGGCGACGTCGTCGGGGTAGTGCCGGTCGTTGCGGCCGCGCACCACATTGCCGATCGGCAGCAGCGCAACACGCGGGTGCGCCTCGTCTTCGGCCTCGCCGGCCGGGGACGGTCCGCCGGATTCGATGCCGGCGGGCAGCGACGGTACACTCGCACGCCACGGCTCGTCCGGCTCATCGTCCTGCTGTTCCTCGGACGACAACAACTCCGCGTCGATCGGCAGGACCAGGCAGATGCGCGCTTCGATGTTGCCCTTTTCGTCTTCTGCGGCAGCGAGGGCGAGCGAAACGGGGCTGGCCAGGAGTCCCTGGATGGCCTCGACCGCATCGTTCGAAACGACACCGCGGGCGATCAGGCTGCCCTCATGGTAGTAGGCGAGAGCAACGCTGTTTTCCGGGACGGATGCATGCTCGATCTCCTGGACCATGAGTTCGAGCGGTTCGGGATGCGTAACAACGACAAGGTGCTCCACAGTACTCCTCATCAAGACTCTAGGGGTCTAGCCCCGCTTCACGCGTAGTGTTCCCGGCCGGACGCGAAGACGCAAGAGAAAAACCGTCCGGCGGCCGGGAGTGTCAGAATCCGCCGACGCCGCCTCCGCCAAAGCCGCCTCCGCTGGATCCGCCGCTAAAACCGGACCCGCCGCTCGAACTGCGTGGCGCGGACGCCATGGCCGCACCGGTCTGCGTGGTCATGCGGTCGAGGTCGGTTGCGAAGGTACTCGGGCTGAAGTGGCTGCCGGTTCCGCCGCGATACCAATCGGGCGGGCTCGTGTACACACCTTCGAACGCACGCGCCCAGTTCCGGTCGACATTGAGCGCCATCGCGTAGGGCAGGTACTTCTCAAACAATTCGGGCGTCCTGATCAGGCGTTCCATGCGATCGGCTTCGACGCGCTCCATGAACTCTTCGAAGCCGAGTGCACGTTCGAGGGTGCGCGCGCCACGGTGTGTGCGTGCCGGCATGATGAAGGCAAAGATGCCGATGATCAAGGCGCTCAGGAGCCCCGCGAACACGGCGATATCTCCCGTTTGTCCGAGCAGCGATTCGTTGATCCAGGCGCCGCCGCCGGAAATCGCAAACGCGCTGACCACCGCGACGACGATCCAGCGCGCACGCACCCGGTCCGGGCGGGTGCGATAATGCCCGCGTTCGATCAGCCGATCAAAAATCGCATCACGGATCCCGGGCAGCCGTTTGTAGAAGCTGTTACGCAGGTCGGAGTCGTCGACCACCGTGGTCGACCCATCGTCAAAGATGCCGTTCAGGACAGCAACCTCGTGGGGGCGGAGTTCGCCCCACTCGACCGGCTGCCTGCGCAGGTGGAACCGGTACGTGCGCGACTTCAACAGGCCGAACAGCTTCTCGTCCTTCACTTCCTCGATGGTCAGGTACCCCCGTACCGCGAGGTCGACAAAGGTGGCGGTGATGTCGCGCAGGTCAGGGGTGTTGTCGACCAGCGTGCCGATCTCCGCAGGCGAAAGATCTTCCGGCGGTTCGTAGCGTGGCGCGATCGCGAGGCGCTTCGGATCGCGCCCGCGTCGGTTCCAGACCATGAACATGAGGACCAGCACGATCGGCGGTATGCCCAGCAGCCAATTGCTCGCAAGCGTCGACGCGGCCAGTTCCGCAACGTTGGGCCGGTCGATTAACCCGCGATTCCAGCCGGCCACGACCGTAAACCCCTCGCGGATCCCGAGCGGACGCGTCAGTTCATAAACAACTTCGAGGCCCTCCTGCCGGACCCGCGCGTTGCTTGCAGTGGAACCGCGCGGGCCGGTGAACGCGTTCGTGCGCACGCCGCTTACACCGGCAGGCAATAACACGCGGGCGGTTGAATGCGCAATCGGATACTCCGACTCGTCGCCCGTTACGTTCCAGTACAACTCGTCGTGTTCATCGAAAAAGCGCAGGCCGTTGCGCACGAGGTATTTGATGTGGACCGTGTGGGTCGCGTCACGCGCATTCGGCACCCACACCTTCAGCACATGGTACCGACCTTCACGACCGAGTTCGTACTTCAGCGGATCGCCGGCCTCGTTCGTGACCGCCTGCACAGCCAGGCGCAGCGTGTAGTTTGTGCCTCCGGGACCGTCATATTCGACCGGAATCCTGCGGTAGATCCCGTTCCACTCCCCCTCGAAATGGACCCGGATCCGCTCCGTTATCGAAAGCCCGCCGCTGCGATGGACGATGAGTTCCGAATCGAACCGCTCAAACTCGAGACTCCGCTGCGCGGAGGCGTCGCCCGGCCACGCGAACAGGAGCAACAGAAACAGGCAGAACAGAAAATTTCCGCACGCGCGCGCGATTCGGTTGATGCCGCATCGCACCAACGGGGTGGTCGAGCGCCTCATCACGTACGAGTTTCGCCGCATGCGTCAGAACTTGACGCTCGGGACCGCGCGCTCCGTGTCCGTAATTTCAAAGAAGTCCCGGGGACGAAATCCGAACGAGCGGGCGATGAGGTTGCTGGGGAACATCGCAATCTTCGTGTTCAGGTCCCGCACAACTGCGTTGTAGTAGCGCCGCGCATTCTGGATATCCTCCTCCACGTCGGATAACGAGTGCTGGAGCTGCCCGAAATTTTCCGCGGCCCGCAACTGCGGATACGCCTCCGCCAGCGCAAACAGCGACTTCAGCGTGCCGGTGAGAAGATTCTCCGCCCCCGCCTTCTGCGCCGGCCCCTGCGCCGACATCGCGCGCGAGCGTGCGGTGACAACGGAATCCAGGGTCTCGCGCTCATGCGATGCGTACCCTTTCACGGTTTCCACCAGGTTCGGTATCAGGTCATAGCGCCGCTTGAGTTGAACCTCGATATCCGCCCAGGCACTGTCTGCGGCCACCTTCAACCGCACCAGGCTGTTGTACAGAAAAAAGATCAGGATGACGAGCGCTACCAGGACGATCGTGCCGGCCATGACAAATCCCCTTGGTTCTCTTGCTGACGGTTCCGGAAGGCGAGTACAGAATGGCGGACTGTGCACGCAGGTACAAGGGGCTTTGCCGCAGGCGTGAGGCGTGAGGCGCCGAGGCGTGAGGCGGTGAGGCGGTGAGGCGGTGAGGCGGTGAGGCGGTGAGGTTGCGAGGGTTGCGAGGGTTGCGAGGGTTGCGAGGGTTGCGAGGGTTGCGAGGGTTGCGAGGGTTGCGAGGTTGCGAGGTTGCGAGGTTGCGAGGTTGCAAGAAAGGCGTCGAATGTCCCACGCGCCGCGCCTTGGGGCGCGTTTGAGGGATTGCCCCGTTCTGGACCTTGCAATCCCCCAACGGTCGGGACGGGAGCTTCGGGATTGGGAAATCGGTCCGGTATAAACCGCACAATTTCCCAAACGCGCATTTCGACGCAGCCACTGGGAAGTTGGACGGGCGGCGGAAAGGTGCGCGCTGAAGCTGCCGGAAAGGTCCGCGCTGAAGCTGCTGCCGGAAAGGTGCGCGCTGAAGCTGCCGGAAAGGCGCGTGCTGACCGGCTACCAGGTGCGCCGCCGTTGCGCCGCTAGCCGGCCACACTGAAGCTGGGCCGCAGCCGTGCGCGGCTGGCGGTCACACTGATGAAGCTGAATCCGGGCTGCGCGGCCGGGTGGTGAAAATGACGGCCGGCAGCGCCGGCCGGCTGCCAGTACCCGTCGGATCAGGCGGGCGGGTCCTTCCGACGGGTTCTGGCAGAACCGCTCAGAATGCCGAGTCCGATCAGGATGATGACGCCGACGCCAATCCACACAGGTGGCGCCCCGAGCAGATTGGCGGCGAGCGCGAGCCCGACAATCAGGATGATGAAGCCGATGATGTAGATGCCGAACGTTGACACGGACGTCCTCCAGACTTGGTTCACGGGTGCGGACTGAGGCAAGGTCCGGACCGGTCAGAGCGGCAGCGGATGGATAACGGCCGACAAAAAAATCAGGCGGCCGCGGTTCGGGGCTGCGGGTCGGAGGGGATTCGATTAGCGGGTGCAGCCGGAAGGAAAACCGGCGCCCGCGTGGATGCGGGCGCCGGTCTACGGCTTGGCCGGCGCCGGTCCACGGCTTGGCAGGCGTCGGTCTACGGCTTGGCCGGCGCCGGACAGCAGCTTGGCAAAGCCGCCGGACAGCGGCTAAATGACGCGGGGCGCCAGCCGCGGGTTAGCGGCGGCGGGCGCTGGCTGCCTTCTTCGCCGGGGCCTTCAGAGCGGCGTCGACGATGCGATGCTGCTCGGCCTCGTGGTCGGAGGCGTACCCTTCGGCCGGGCTGGCGCGCTCGGGGCGACCGACGTAGGACAGCGTCAGGTCGAGCTGCTGCTGGACATGATCGCGGACGAAGGTCCAGGCGCCCATGTTCTGGGGCTCTTCCTGGGCCCAGACGAGCTCGGCGCCCTTGAAGGGGGCAAGCGCCTCGCGCAGTTCTTCGGCCGGGAAGGGGTACAGCTCCTCGATCCTGACCAGCGCGACATTTTCGATGCCGGCCTGTTCGCGTTTGGCAGCGAGGTCGTAATAGACCTTGCCGGTGCAGAGGACCACGCGGGAAACGCCGGCCGGGTCGACCTGCGTGTCGGCGAGGACCGGGTGGAAGCTGCCTTCCGCGAGGTCTTCGAGGTGCGAGGTCGCGCGCGGGTTGCGCAGCAGGCTCTTCGGCGTCATGACGATGAGCGGGCGGCGCTGATCGAGCAGTGCCTGGCGACGCAGCAGGTGGAAGTACTGCGCGGGGGTCGTGCAGTTGGCCACCCGCATGTTGCCTTCGCCGGTCATCTGGAGGAAGCGCTCGAAGCGTGCGCTCGAGTGCTCCGGCCCCTGTCCTTCGAAGCCGTGCGGGAGCAGCAGCACGAGGCGTGAGCGCTGGCCCCACTTGGCGCGGCCGGCGCTGATGAACTGGTCGATGATGACCTGTGCACCGTTGGCGAAGTCACCGAACTGCGCCTCCCAGAGGACGAGCGCTTCCGGTGCAGCGACACTGTAACCGTACTCGAAACCCATGACGGCCAGCTCCGAGAGCGGGCTGTTGTAGATCTCGAAGAAGGCCTGCGCATCGCGCAGATGCTGGATCGGCGCGTACTTCTCCCCGGTCTGGGAGTCGTGCAGGACGAGGTGGCGCTGTGAGAAGGTGCCGCGCTCCGCGTCCTGTCCGGTCATACGAATCGGCACCCCCTGCTTCAGCAGCGAGGCGAACGCGAGCGCTTCCGCGTGGCCCCACTCGAGCGCGCCACCGTCCGGAATGTGCCTGGAGCGGCGCTCGAGCTGACGGGCGAGCTTCGGATTGGGCTGGAAGCTCTGCGGCCAACTGTGCAGTTGCTGGTCCAAGTCGCGGAGCGTTTCGGCCGGAACGGCAGTAGCGGCCCCATTCGTTGCTTCGACTTCATCTTCCGAATGGTCCGAGTCGCCGCCGCGAGTGACTTCGCCGGCCTTGACCTCGCCCTGCATCTCGACCAGCCGTTCGTACTTTTGCTGCCAGACGCTCTCGACGTCGGCTTCGGTCGCGATGCCGCGGGCGACGAGCGTCTGCCCCCAGATTTCCCGGACGGTCGGGTGCTCGGCGATCTTCTGGTACATGCGCGGCTGCGTGTACATCGGCTCGTCGGCCTCGTTGTGGCCGTAGCGGCGGTAGCCGATCAGGTCGACGAGGACGTCGGCGTGGAAACGCTCGCGGTAGGCGAGCGCGAGGCGCATGACGGCGAGGCAGGCTTCCGGATCGTCCGCGTTGACGTGGAAGACCGGGATGTCGAAGCCCAGGGCCATGTCGCTCGAGTAATCGGTGCTGCGAGCGTCGGTCGGGTTGGTAGTGAAGCCGACCTGGTTGTTGGCGATGATATGGACCGTGCCGCCGACGCGGTATCCGCGCAGTTGGGCGAGGTTGAGCGTCTCGGCCACGACGCCCTGGCCCGGGAAGGCCGAGTCGCCGTGGATCACGATCGGAAGCACCGAGTTCTCGTCCCGCTTGAGCAGCGGGCTGTTGCGATCCGTCTGCTTCGCGCGCGTCATCCCGGTGATCACGGCACCGATGAACTCGAGGTGGCTCGGGTTCGGGGCGAGCAACACGCTGAGCGGTTCACCCGAAGCGGTCGCGTAGGTGCCCTCGCCGCCGAGGTGGTACTTCACATCGCCGGTCCCGCCGACGTGGGCGTACTTGCCTTCGAACTTCGCGATGAGCTTGCGGTACGGCATGCCGAGCACGTGGGCGAGTGTGTTGAGGCGGCCGCGGTGCGCCATGCCGAGCACAACTTCCCGAGCCCCGTTCGCTGCCGCGCGCTCGACGGCGAGGTCGAGCATCGGCACCATCATGTCGGTGCCCTCGATCGAGAAGCGCTTCGCACCGAGATAGGCCTTGTGAATGAACTGCTCGAACGCCTCGACCTCGGTCAGACGCGCGAGCAGCCGCTTCTGGTCTTCGGCCGAGAGCGGCTGCATGTGCGCGCGCGATTCGATCTGCTGGCGGAGCCATTCGCGCCGCTCCGGATCCTGCATGTGCTCGTATTCGTAACCGATCGTGCTCATGTAGGTGCGGCGCAGCGACTCGAGCACTTCGCCGGTCGTGGCGCCGTGCTGCGCGAGGTCCATGAATTCCGGCGGAACGGCGGCGATGTCCGCTTCCGTGGCGCCGTGGAACTCGGGCACAAGCGTCGGGTGCGCTTTGGGCGGGGAGCCGAGCGGATCGAGGCGTGCGGCCGTATGGCCGTTCAGCCGGTATGCGTCGACCAACTCACCGAAGGCGCGAGCCGCCCGCAGCAGCGCCACCGATGGGGGACCCTCGACCGCCGCGGCCGCCGGCGCTTCGCCGAGCAGCCCTTCAGCACCACCTTCTTCGAAAAAGCGCCGCCAGGCCTCATCGACGGCACCCGGATTCTGCAGATACTGGTCGTACAATCCCTGCACGTACGCAGCGTTCAGCGTGTCAATTCTCACGGCCTGCTCTTCTCCTCGCCGCGGCTCATCCGCGGACACCCTTTCTTACCCCTAAACATAGGAATCGGGGCGTCTTCCGGTCCAGCCGTCCCCGAACTCCGTTACGCTCTCGCTCTCGCTTTCGCTTTCGCTTTCGAATCGGTCGGCCGGGGGAACGACCCGAAAGGGAAATCGAAATCGAAATCGAAATCGTGATTGAGGGCGGCTCGGCGAGTGGCGAGGGGGGCGAGGCGGGGACTAACTTCGGGGGATGGCAAAGGCTGAAGAAACTCCGTTAATGCAACAGTGGCGGGAAGCGAAATCCCGCCATCCCGACGCAATCGTTTTTTTCCGGGTCGGCGACTTCTACGAGATGTTCTGCGAGGATGCGGAGGAGGGGGCGCGGCTGCTGGGGCTGACCCTCACGTCGCGCAACAACGGTTCGGCGGCGAGTGTTCCGCTGGCCGGGGTGCCGGCGCGGGCGAAGGACGAGTATCTGCAGCGGCTGATCCGTCTGGGTCGACGGGTCGCGGTCTGCGAGCAGGTCGAGGACCCGGCCGAGGCGAAGGGCATCGTTCGGCGCGAGGTCGTTGAGACCGTCACACCCGGCGCGATCCTGGCCGATTCTCTGCTTTCCGAGCGTCGCAACAACTTTCTGCTCGCGCTGTGTGAGGACCGGGCAGGTCGGATCGGGGTGGCGGCCGTCGATGCGTCGACCGGAGAAGTGCGCGGCACCGTATGCGGTCCGGCTGACCTGGAACTGACGCTGGCGCGCTACGAGCCCGCCGAGATCGTGCTCCCGCAGAGCTGGCTCGAGCGGTTGAATGTTTTCCCGACAGCGAGTCGCACGCTACGGCCGGACTGGATATTCGATCCGGAATTCGCGAGGGACGAACTCAAGCGGCGCTACCAGTTGATCTCGCTGGATGGGCTCGGCTTCCAGGAGGCGGATGAAGTGCTGATCGGCGCGCTGGGCGCGCTGGTCTCGTACCTGGGCGAGGTGCAGCCGAGTGCCGTGGAGGCGCTGCAGCCGCCGCGCATCGAGCGCACCGGAGAGAGCATGGCGCTCGACGAGATGACGCGGCGCAACCTCGAGTTGATCGAGCCGCTGCGGCCGGATCTCGCGGCGAAGGGTGCACGTGCGGCAACGCTGATCGAGGTACTCGACGAGACGCAGACGGGAATGGGTGCCCGGCTGCTGCGGCAGTGGCTGCTGCGGCCGCTGATCGTGGCGGATGCGATCTGGGCGCGGCAGGAAGCGGTCGCGGAGCTGTTTGAAAAGGCCCCGACCCGGCGTGCGGTGCGAGCCGAGCTGAAAGAGATCCGCGACCTCGGCCGGCTGGCAGGCAAGGTGGCGACCGGGCGAGTACTGCCACGCGAGTTGAAGGCGCTCGAACTTTCGCTCTCGCGTATTCCACGTGTCAGGGAACTCCTCGCCGGCTGCAGCGCCGGACCGCTGCAGCGCATCGCAGGGATGGATGCGCTCGACGATGTGTGCAAGCTGATCGCAGGCGCGCTGGCGGATGATCTGCCCGCGACGCTGGGCGAAGGCGATGTCATGCGCGACGGGCACGATGCCGAACTCGATGAATTGCGCGCCCTGCGTGATGGGGCAACCGGGTTCATCGCGGCGCTGCAGTCGCGTGAACGCGAACGCACCGGCATCGCGTCGCTGAAGGTCGGCTACAACAAGGTCTTCGGCTACTTTCTCGAAGTCACGCGCACACACCTCGAGCGCGTGCCGGCGGATTACGAACGCAAGCAGACGCTGGCGAATGCGGAACGCTATGTCACCCCCGAGCTGAAACAGCTCGAAGAAAAGGTGATGAATGCGGAAGAAAAAATCGGGGTGCTCGAGCTCCGGTTGTTTCAGGAATTGCGTCGCAGTGTTGCAGCGCAGTTGACTCGCCTGCAGAGCGCGGCGGACCGCATCGCGGAGCTCGATGTGTTCGCAACGCTTGCGCATGTTGCCGAACGCAATGGCTACGTGCGACCGATCGTGCACACGGGCTACGAGCTGGAGATCCGCGCGGGCAGGCATCCGGTGGTCGAGACCATGATGCCGCGCGAAGATTTCATCCCGAACGATGTTGTGCTCGGTGACGATCGACGCATCGTGCTGCTTACCGGTCCCAACATGGCCGGCAAGTCGACCTACCTGCGTGCGTGTGCACTCATTGCGCTGATGGCGCAGGTCGGCTCGTTCGTCCCCGCCGCGCATGCAAGAATTCCGGTGTGCGATCGTGTGTTCACGCGCGTCGGCGCCTCGGACAACCTTGCACGCGGGCAGTCGACCTTCATGGTCGAGATGAGCGAGACCGCGTCGATTCTGCATTCCGCTACGGCACGCTCACTCGTGCTGCTCGATGAGATCGGACGCGGCACCGCAACCTACGATGGCGTCAGCATCGCATGGGCAGTCACCGAGTATCTGCACAACACCACCGGTGCAAAGGCGCTCTTCGCGACGCACTACCACGAACTCACGCAGCTCCCCGACTCGCTTCCTGCCGCCGCAAATGCGAGCATGGGCGTCCGGGAGGTCGGGCACGAGATCGTTTTTCTGCACAACATCCAGGACGGCCCGGCATCCCGCTCCTACGGCGTCGATGTCGCGCGGCTCGCGGGTCTGCCCGGCGATGTGGTGGTACGGGCGCGGGAAATCCTGCGCGAACTCGAAGGCGCACATCAGTCGCTGCAACAGCGGGTCGTCGACGATTCCGGTACACAGCAGTTGTCGCTCTTCGCACAGGTCGAAACTGCGATCTCCGACCGAATCCGCCGGCTCGAGCTCGAGCGCATGACGCCCATCCAGGCGCTGAATTTCCTCGTGGAGGTCCGGCAGATTGTGGACGACGTGCGCAAAGGTTAGCACACGCGCAAACACTGAATCGGGTCGTTTACTGGCCCGTCTGCCGGGCGGGATTGTATCCTGTGCACCAGGTTATGTGGTTGCACCGGCTGGATGGTCGAGGTCGTCCTGGCGGCTCGCGCTTCCGCGCGACTCGGGTTTGGCCGCCCGGTGTGCTGCCTTCAATGTTCCTTCGAAATTTCCAGGAAGTCTGCAGTATGGAGACAACGAAGCGGTGTCGCGGATGGTGAGGGCACGGAATGCGTTCAGCCGGCACGGGTTGCGTCGACTCGGTCTCGCGGCGCTCTCGGGGGTACTGTTGCTGAGCGGATGCGGCGATGCGCCGCTGCCGATCACCCAGCCCGAACTGATGCCGGGCCCCACGCCTTTCGAGTATCCGGTTTCCCTGTGGGATCAGAAGGTCACGGGGGAGACCTTGCTCATGGTGCGCATCACGGTCCATGGCACCGTCGATAGTGTGACGGTATTCAACGGAAGCGGATACGCCGAGTTCGACTCGGCGGCTTTGAGCGGTGCACGCAAACTCCGGTTTGTCCCGGGCCGGCGCGGCGATCAGCCGATCGGGATGTGGACCAGGATCCCCGTGCGCTTCAATACGGACACAACTCCCGGCCAGTTGGGAACCGGACCTCAATCCTAGAGAACAGAATGCAACCGAGGCATCGCAGGCCTTACGAGAGTGTGCTGGACACGATCGGCTGGACGCCGCTCATCCGGCTGAACCGCGTGACCGACGGCGCGCTCACCCCGATGTACGCAAAGGCCGAGTTCTTCAACCCGGGTGGCTCCGTAAAGGACCGGATCGGCCTGGCGATGATCGAGGCGGCCGAAGCCGAGGGCCGGCTGCAGCCGGGCGGCACGATCGTCGAGGGTACCAGCGGTAACACCGGTATCGGGCTCGCAATCGCCGCGGCGATCAAGGGGTACCGCTGCATCTTCACGATGCCGGACAAGATGAGCAACGAGAAGGTGCGGCTACTCAAGGCGTTCGGCGCCGAAGTCATCGTGACGCCGACCGCGGTTCCGCCGGATCACCCCGACAACTACATGATGGTCGCGAAGCGGATCGTGCAGGAGACGCCCGGCGCGGTTTTCGCCGACCAGTTCTACAACCCGATCAATCCGCAGGTGCACTACCGCACGACAGG
>Ga0182743_1000321_pt1 | contig 66691 bp, 69 predicted proteins | sample eDN3rd30CKraftOP_FD_128522 | JGI IMG/M metagenome (GOLD analysis project Ga0182743, IMG submission 128522) | Enriched Organic Plus compost microbial communities from Emeryville, California, USA - eDNA 3rd pass 30_C Kraft OP (version 2) (version 2) ... | reverse complement strand
GCGCGGGCGGCGATCCAGCGCCTTTCCGCCCCTTCGACCTTTGATGCCGAGACCTTTCTGGACGGGCAGCTGCACCTGCTTGGCATTTTGCTGGAGGCGGACAGTCCGGTGCTGAACACGCCTCTGCGCCAGTTGAACGACATGTTCACCAGCCTTAGCGACATCGTGGCCGGGGTACGGCGGGGCGGCAAGCTGTTTGCCCCCGAGCCGGGCGATCAGCTGTTCGAGGGCGATCAGGTATATGTCTTTACCCATGCCGTCGATGTGCCGCGTACGCTGGAAATCTTTGGCAAGCCGATGGCTAAACAGGAAAGCGTGGTCATCATCGGGGCGGGCAACGTGGGCCTTGCCGTGGCCCAGGCGCTGGAGGCGCGGCCCGAACGTATCCGTGTCAAGCTGATCGAGCGCAGCCGCGCCCGGGCCGAGGATGCGGCGGACGCGCTGAACCGTACCATCGTTCTGAACGGCGACGGGCTGTCGGCCGAACTGCTGGAAGAGGCGGCGGTACCACGCGCCGATGCGGTTCTTGCCATCACGGATGACGACAAGACCAACATCCTTGCCGCGGTGCGTGCCAAGCAGGCGGGGGCAAAGCTGGCGATCTCGCTTGTCAACGACCCGACGCTGATGCCGCTGATGGAGCCTCTGGACATCGACGCCTTCATCAACCCGCGGGCCAGCACGGTTTCGACCATTCTGCGCCATGTGCGGCACGGACGGGTGCGCGATATCTACTCGATCGGCGATGCCGAGGCCGAGGTGATTGAAGCTCAGGTACTTTCGACCTCGCCCATCGCCGGGCGGGCCCTGCGCGATATCGACTTTCCTGGCGGCGCGCTGCTTGGCGCTGTCCGCAAGGGTGAACGCGTGATCAAGCCGACCGGGGATCTGCGCATCGAAGAGGGCGATATCGTGGTGATCTTTGCCCTTGCCTCTGACATTCCCGAAGTCGAGCGCCTGTTGCAGGTCTCGATTGATTATTTCTGAGGCGGGGCGATGACGCTGCTGCTGCGCCTGCCGCTGATCGTGATCCTGGGGGGTATCGGGGCGCTGGCCATGGTCCTGCCCGGACTTTACGCCCATGCGCTGGACCAGCACAAGATCGGCTCGATCTTCCTTGGCGCGGCGGGGCTGTTTCTGTTGTTGGCTGCCATGCTGGGGCTGGCAACCGCTGATCGTGCCCAGGGGACACGCGCCAGCAGCGTGCTTTTGGTCATGCTGGGGACGATGGCGGGCCTGCCCGCGATGCTGGCTGTGCCCTTTGCCCTGTCATTGCCCGACACCGGCTTTTTCAACGCCTGGTGGGAGATGGTCTCCTGCATTACCACGACGGGCGCTTCGCTTTACGCGCCCGACCTGCTGCCGGCGCCGCTGCATCTGTGGCGGTCATTGGTTGGCTGGCTGGGTGGGCTGTTCATGCTGGTCGCGGCGATTGCGCTGCTTGCCCCCCTGCGGGTCGGCGGGTTTGAGATCATGACCTCTCCCTACGGGCGCAGCGAACGGTTCGAACATCTGCCGCGCTCGGGCAATGAGCCGCTGATTCTTACGCCGTTGTCGCATCCAGCCTATCAGACCGAACTTTACGATCCGGTGCAGCGGGCGATGCGGGCGGGGCGGGCAGTGCTGCCGGTCTATGCTGGGCTGACGCTGCTGATGTGGATGCTGCTTCTGATGCTGGGTGAGCCGGGACTGGTGGCGCTGACCCGGGCGATGGGGACGCTGTCGACCAGCGGCATCAGCCCGGTCTCGGGTCCTGCTGGACAGGGCAGCGGTATCACCGGCGAGGTCGTGATCTTTCTTTTCCTGATTCCGGCGCTGTCGCGGCGGTTCTGGCCCGGCGGTGGAGAGCTTAAGGCCAGTGAAAGCTGGAACGACGACCCCGAATTGCGCATGGCGGCAGGTGTGGTGCTTTTGGTGTCGCTTGCGCTGTTCGTGCGCCATTTCGCCGGGGCTGTCGGCGTCTCGCCGACCGGCGCGAAGGGAATCGTCGATACGCTCGATAGTGCGATTTCGGCGGCCTGGGGCGGGGTGTTCAATGGTCTCAGCTATCTGACCACCACCGGCTGGAACTCGGTCGAGTGGGAGGGCGCGCGCAGCTGGTCAGGTCTCAGCTCTCCGGGGTTGATGCTGGCGGGCCTTGCGATGATGGGCGGAGGCGTGGCCACCGCCGCGGGCGGGGTCAAGCTGCTGCGGGTCTATGCGCTGGCCCGTCACAGCGAGCGCGAGCTTGACCGCATCATCCACCCTAGTTCTGTCGGGGGCGGCGGGCTGATGGCGCGGCGGCTGCGGCGCGAGGGGGCCTATCTCGCTTTCATTTTCTTCATGCTGTTTGCCAGTTCGATTGCGGTCACGATCATGCTGATTTCGTTGCAGCGCATCGAGTTTGACAGCGCGACGATTCTTTCCATCGCGTCGCTGACCAATACCGGACAGCTTGCCGGTGCGATTCCGCTGACGCCGACATTTCAGGGATCAGCCGGCATGGCAGGCGCGCCATGGGCAGGCTGGGCTGGTCTGCCCGGTTTTACCAAAGCGGTGCTTGCCGGTGCGATGGTCGTCGGACGGGTCGAGACTTTGGCCATCCTTGCGCTCTTCTCGCCTGATTACTGGCGGCGTTAACGCAGATCACATGCTTGCAAGCCGCCGCCTGCTCCCCTAAGTCTTGAAAACCAGCGATAAGAACAAGGTGCCCCGAATGGCCGGCGACAAACAGAACCTCCAGGACGCTTTCCTGAACCATGTGCGCAAGGGCAAGGTTCCGGTCACGATCTTTCTCATCAATGGGGTCAAACTTCAGGGCGTGATCACCTGGTTTGACAATTTCTGCGTACTTTTGCGCCGCGATGGACAATCGCAACTGGTTTACAAGCACGCCATCTCGACCATCATGCCGGGGCAGCCGATCAGCCTCTATGAGGGCGAGGACTGATTGGCCGAGCCATCGGAAACCCGTGAGCGGCCCACCCGGGCCTATGTCATCCATCCTGATCTGGGCAATGCCCGCACCCGCCGCGCCCCCGAACTGGCGCTGGAGGAGGCGGTCGCCCTTGCCCATGCGCTGCCCGCCATTGAGGTGACGGGGGCCGAGGTGGCGCGGCTGCGCAAACCTGATCCGGGGATGCTGTTTTCCAAGGGGAAGCGCGAAGAGATCGGCGCGCATCTGCAGGCCGTAGCCGATGGCGAAGGGGCCGAGCTTGTGCTGATTGACGGACCGGTGACCCCGGTTCAGCAGCGCAACCTGGAAAAGGAATGGGGGGTCAAGATTCTTGACCGCACCGGGCTGATTCTTGAAATCTTTGCCGACCGCGCCCGTACGCGCGAGGGGGTCTTGCAGGTCGAACTGGCGGCGCTGGCCTATCAGCGCACCCGGCTTGTCCGTGCATGGACCCACCTTGAACGTCAACGCGGCGGATTGGGTTTTGTCGGCGGGCCGGGTGAAACGCAGATCGAGGCTGACCGTCGCGCCATTGACGAACAGGTGGTCCGCCTGCGTCGGCAATTGTCGCGCGTGGTCAAAACGCGCGAGCTGCATCGCAAGGCCCGCGCCAAGGTGCCCTATCCAATCGTGGCGCTGGTTGGGTACACAAACGCCGGTAAATCCACGCTTTTCAATCGCCTGACCGGGGCCGAGGTTGTGGCCAGGGACCAGCTTTTTGCCACGCTCGACCCGACCATGCGTCAACTGACACTGCCGGGCGAGCGAAGGGTGATTCTGTCCGATACGGTGGGTTTCATTTCGGACCTGCCACATGAGCTGGTCGCCGCCTTCCGCGCTACGCTGGAAGAGGTGTTGGCGGCTGACCTGATTCTGCATGTTCGCGACATCAGTCATTCCGAGACCGAGGAACAGGCAGCCGATGTCGGCGAAATCCTCGATTCGCTTGGTGTTGAGGATGACGTGCCGCTGATCGAGGTCTGGAACAAGATTGACGCGCTGTCGCCCGACATCCGGCAGGCTTTGCAGAATACCGATGCACGCAAGCAGGATGTGCAGGCGATCTCGGCCCTGACCGGAGAGGGTATCCCCGCGCTGCTGTCTGCCATCGAGGCCAAACTGGCCGAGGCGCTGGACGAACCACGCCGCGAGGCAGAGCGGCTTCTGTCCCACTCTGACGGTCGCCGCCGCGCCTGGTTGCATGGTCAGGGTGTGGTTACCTCTGAAGAGATGACCGAGGACGGTGTGCGCCTGCGCCTGCTTTGGACCGACCGGCAAAAGGCAGCGTTCGAGGCTCTTTAACCCGATTTCTCAGTCAGTTATTTCCAAATGTTAAAGCTGAATCTTCGTCCGTTTTGCGGGCGAAGTCGTCCCGTCAGGCCGGTTGCCCTTCAAGCTCATGCGCCCAGGGCGGGTTTGCCCCGGGGCGCGAGACGGTGATGGCGGCCGCGCGGGTGCCAAGCGTCAGCGCCTTGGCGATCGTCTGGGCATCAAGCCTGTCGAGGGCGTCACGGCTAAGTGCCCCTGCGTGATCAAGTGCGGCCATGACGCCCGCGTTGAACGTATCGCCTGCGCCGATGGTGTCGGCAACCTCGACCCGCACCGCTTGGGCGATCTGGGTCTCGCCCGCCCAGAAAGCCCGCGCCCCGGCTGAACCGCCGGTCTGGAACACGACGCGAGGGCCGCGGGCAAGGATCGCCGCCGCGGCTTCTTCGTAGCTTTTGCCGGGCATCAGCCAATCCATGTCGTCGCCCGAAAGCTTGACCAGATCGGCCATGGCAAACAGCCGCTCAAGCCGCGCGCGATAGGCGTTGGAATCCGAGATAAAGAAGGGACGAATATTCGGGTCCAGCATGATCGGCATGCGGTGGCGGACACGCCTGACCAGTTCCTCGACCGCAGCGCCGCAGGGATCAGGGACAAGGCTGATCCCGCCGATGAACAGTGCCGAGACGGTTTCCGGGATCTCGGGCAGGTCCTCGGGCGAGAACATGCGCCCGGCCGAGCCCTCGTCATAAAAGAAATAGCGTGCCTCGCCCCCTTCTAACGAGACAAAAGCCAGCGTGGTCAGCCGGTCGCTGCGCGGGCAAAGTGCGGTGTCGACCCCGGCTTCGGCCAGTGGGCGCATCAGCGTCTCGCCAAAGCGGTCACGCGATAGCGGCCACAGATAGCCCGTCGGTACGCCCATACGGCCAAGCGCAATCGCGGTGTTATAGACGGCGCCACCGGGCAGAGGGCGATAGTTCGCCCCTTCGGGCACCATGTCGATCAGCGATTCTCCGACGCACAGGATCATGGTTACCCCTCCCTTCCCGTTCCTAACCGCTTGGGGCGGCAAGGCCGCCCGTTCCGGCCTTCTGATAGCGGTAACTGTCGGCGATGAAAATATCCGGTGTGAAGTCCGCCTCACCAATCCGCACGAAACCGCCGCGCTCATTCATCCAGATCAGTGCGAGCAGCAGGACAAGTGCCATAAGCACCGCGAAAGTGATCTTCCACACCGACCAGGGCCGTTCGCCCTGCACCCGGCCCGACTGACCGTTGACGACGAAGCGGTAGCTTTTACCGTTATAGCGATAAGCCGCTGTCCAGACCGGCAGCAGGATATGCTTGAAGGTTTCATCCGTGTAGCGGGTCTCGATTCCGTGGATGCGCTGTTCGTTGCCGCCGATGTCGCGGCGCACGTCCATGGCGATGACACCTGCCATTTCCTGTCGCGCAATGTCATGGCCGGCGCTGAGCGGGATTGTATAACCCTCGGCCAGAAAGCCGGCCAGATATTCGGGCTGATAAGGCACCAGATGCGACAGATCCCATGGGGTCAGCGCATCGGTGATCCGGCGTGGCAGAGAGCTGGAGGCAAGCACCAGCACATCGTCGAAATTCCGCGCCACCTGACCCGATACCGTTGTCCAGCGCGTCTTGCGCACCTGTTGGGCGACCCGCTGCTGGCGGCCGTCCACCATCTGGGTGACATAGACCGTTTCATAATACCAATCCCCGCGCGCGCCGCTGTAACGTGAGGCTGTATCGGCGTCGAAGGTCCAGAAGGGCGAATAGACCCCGCTCATCTTTTTGCCGCGGCGGGCATAGGCGGTCAGGCCCGACGGGGCGAACCACAGGCCGCGCAGCCAATCCTCAAGAGCCGCTTTTGCCTGAGCCTCGCTGATGACAAAGGGCAGCACGCCCTGTGGTTTGATCAGCCGGGTTGTGCCGGTGTCCGTAACCACGGCAGTGGCGCAGAACGGGCAGGCCGAGGCGTGGCGGTCGCTGGTGATTTCGACCTTTGCGCCACAATTAGGGCAAGAGAGGGTGCGGACCGTTTCGGCCAGCTCGCTGTTGCGGTCAAGCGACAGGCCATCCTCAAGCGGCAGTTCCCGCAGGCCGGGTGATTTGTGCCCCCCGTCCCATTGCAGCGCTCGGCCAGTCGCAGGGTCGCGCAGAATGGCGCTTTCGCCCCAGGGGCCCTGCTGCGGCTGGCGGGCCGGAGCACGCGCGGGGCCGGGGCCGATATCCTGCTGGTGTCCGCAAAAAGGGCAGAGCAAGCTTTGCTGCCCGGGCGAGAATTCAAGGCTCGCGCCGCAATTCTCGCACGGGTAGCGGTATTCCGAAGGCGGGGTCGGCATTCCTGTCCGTCACTCTGCCTTGGGCAGCGGCGGCGGAGGGGGAGGCGGCGCGACGGTGAACAGCTGGGCCAGCTCGGCCACGTCCTCGGCCCGTTTCCAACCGTCCTGACCGGGGGTCCAGACCAGGGTGTCACGGGCAAACTGCCCCTCGCGTGCCAGCCGGCCCAGGTGGGCGCGGCCATAGGGGCCGTCGGCTTCGCCATTGATGGCGATATGCCAGACCGTTTCGGGTTGCAGCGGCGGCGGGCTCTGCGGCGCGACCTGTGGCTGGGGCACGGCACCCCACGGACCGCGTTGCGCCATGGCGGCACCAAGGCCCGCGCCCAGTCCGGCGCCGATGCCTGCCCCCATGCCCCCGGGCTGGTTTGACGCGTTCAGCATTGCCTCGGATGCCGCGTACTGGCCAAAGCGGTTCAGATCGCCCACGATGCCCATCGAGGTCCGCTTATCAAGCATTCTCTCAACTTCGTCAGGCAAGCTAATGTTTTCAATATAAAATTCTGGAATGGTCAGTCCATACGCCGCAATCGTGGGGCTGATCGCTTTGGCGACCATCTGGCCCAGATCGCCGGTATTTGCCGCCATGTCCAGAACCGGGATGCCCGAACCTGCGATCATGCGCGAGAATTCCTGCACGATGATATTGCGCAGCTGAAAGCTGATCTCATCGGCGGTGAATTCGCCATCGGTGCCGACGATCTCGGTCATGAAGCGGCCGGGGTCGGTCACCCGCATGGAGAAGGTGCCAAAGGCGCGGATGCGCACCGGGCCGAATTCCGGATCGCGGGCGATGACCGGGTTGCGCGTGCCCCATTTCAGGTCGTTGAAACGGGTGGTGTTGACGAAATAGATCTCGGACTTGAAGGGGCTGCGAAAGCCGTGGTCCCAATGTTGCAGCCGGGTCAGGATCGGCAGGTTGTTGGTTTCCAGCATATAAAGACCGGGCTGGAACACATCGGCAAGCTGGCCCTCATGGATAAAGACGGCCGCCTGACCCTCGCGCACGGTCAGCTTGGCGCCGTATTTGATCGCCTTGCCTACCGTCGGATAGCGCCAGACCATGGTGTCGCGGCTGTCGTCGGTCCATTCGATGACATCAATGAACTCGCCGCCGAGGATGTCGAAAATGCTCATGAGGCTTGCCTTTCGCGCTTGCCGGGACGCGTGGCGAGGATGATCCCCGCGCCTGTCCCGCGTCAAGCCCCGACTGCCGGGGCTAGGCTTCGGTTCCCAGAAGTTCGCGGGCGATCTGCAGGATGATCGGACGCGCCTCGGCCACGGTCATGCCGGGCTGCAGCCGAGGATCGTAAAGGATCTTGAGCAACAGCTCATCATGCGGGGTCAGATAGGCGAATTCTTCGTCATCGTTGAAGATCGAGGGCCGCACCCGCGGGCTGTCATTGGCAAGGCCCATGCCCTGTGCCAATTCTTCGTGAATGCACGAACGGCGCAGCCGCGAAGGCAGCTCGGCCCGGATCAGCGCCACGGCCTGGGTGTAGGTCGGCGAGTTGCCGTTGGAATAGGCAAAGACCGTGCAGTAATTCTGCGGCGCCAGATCGCGCAGCGCGTCTATATCGCTTGCCGGGATGCCCGGTACCAGCGAGGCGAGGCGCGGGGCGATCTGGCGCCGCTCATCCTCGTTCACGATCAGGACGTTGAAATTGCCCGTACCGCCGGTCAGCCCGACCGGATGGCCGCTGACGCTTTGCAGCCGTGCGGCAAGGCCCGCGATGTCGGCCCGGTCACGGGCCCGCAGCGCCGGAGCGACCGAGTCCCCGAATTCGACCCGCACCAGCACCGGCTGTTGCCAGCGCCGCAGGGGTGCTGGGGTGGCGCGGGGGATCAGCTTGCCCCCTTCGCGTATATATTCGTCGTGAAGGGCAACCTCGATGAAATCCTCGGCCAGCTTTTCGGGGGTCAGGGTGATCTCGGTCCCACCATCGGTGCGCAGACGCCCGCGGCTGATCAGCGTTTCCTCAACATTGGCAAGATATTCGCGCATACTGCGGCTGGCCGGAGAGGCGGCCGCCGCCTCGGCCCGCGCGGTTGCGGCGCGTGCGGTTTCAGCGCGTTCGCGCCGCAGGGCTGCCTGATCGACCTCGGGTGGTTCGGGCCGGTCCGGGGGTGGCGGTGCCTTGATTACGGGCGGCGGCGCCTCGGTCTGGGTTTCGGGCGCACAGGCAGAAAGCAGCGCCAGCAGAGCCAGCGCAAAAGGCAGAGCGAACGGCTGTGCCAAAAGTCGGGGGCGGGTGGTCAGGGTCACGATGGTGTCGAGGCTGGGGAGGTGGAGCCGGCTCGGGCCGAGGCGAGGGTCTTGCGCAGTTCCGCTTCCATCGTCCTGAGGTCTTCCTCGGCGGCGGCGCGGCGGACGCGACCTTCGTCAGCGATGCGCAAGCTGTCCTCGATGGTCGAAATCAGCTCGGCATTAGCGGTGCGCACCGCCTCGATGTCAAAGACGCCCCGCTCGACCTGAGTGCGGATCTGGGCATTCGCTTCGCGCAGATTCTTGGCGTTCGCGGTCAGCAGGTCGTTGGTCAGGTCGTTTGCCTCTTTGACCGCGCGGGCGGCCTCGGCGCTGCGCTGGATGGTGACTGCCTGAGCCAGCTGCGTTTCCCACAGGGGCACGGTGTTCACCAGTGTCGAATTGATCTTGGTGATCAGCGATTTGTCGTTTTCCTGCACCAGCCGGATCGAAGGCAGAGACTGCATCGTCACCTGTCGCGTCAGCTTCAGGTCATGGACCCGACGCTCAAGATCGTCGCGCGCCGAGCGCAGGTCGCGCAGTTCTTGCGCGGCCATGACCTTGTCGTTTTCTGCCGCAGCCTCGACGGCGGCTTCCTTTGCGGGGATCTCGTCACGGTCGATCTGCGCCAGTTTTTCCTCGCCCGCTGCGATATAGAGCGCGAGCTCGTCGTAGAAGTTCAGCGTGCGATCATAAAGCAGGTCCAGCGATTTGATGTCTTTCAACAACAGGTGCTGGTGATGGTCCAGATCGGCGGTGATGCGATCAATCTGGCCCTGAACCTCTTCGTAGTTGGCGACGAATTTCGCGAATGGAGCGGCACGGCCCAGCAGTTTTTCCCACCAGCTGCGCTTGCGCCTTACGTCGAGTTCGCTGACCGAAAAGCCGCGGATCGTGGTCACGATCTCGCGCAGCGATTCGCCGGCGGGGCCAACGTCCTTGTTCCTGACCCCTTCAAGCATTGCCTGGCTGATTTCCTGCAGCTCATTCTGGGCGCGGGCACCGAAATGCACGATCGAGCCAGAGTCGCGGATATTCACCTCGGCCATGCGCTTGCGGATTTCCTCGGCAAGCTCAGGGTTGGCCTCGCTGAGGGTCGGGGCTGCTGCAGGTGGTTCGGGCAGGACGACCGCGGTCACGGTCTGGATTTCGTCCAGGGCTGCCTGGGCGCTGGCCTGTGTCTGCGTGGTCATCCGGTGTAGTCCTTTCATGTGTCGCAAGGGCCCGGCAGCAGAATAGGCCCTTTCCCGTCGAGTTCAACGAGCGCCCTGCCCATCAGTTCCCTTTGTTTTTTGTGGTGTTGCCATCCTGCCGGGGTGGGACGGGCCATGATGGGGCGGGCGCTTGCCGGCGGGGGTCGCTTTGCGTTGCACGGGCAGCGGGGGGCGTGTAGAACCTGCCCGATCGAGCGTTGCGAAGGAGCCCGTGCATGCGCAGAGTTGTCGTCACCGGACTGGGGATGGTCACACCGCTGGCCTCGGGGGTCGAAGAGACCTGGTCGAGACTGCTGGCCGGAGAATCCGGTGCCGGCCTGATCACTCGTTTCGACACCAAGGATGTGGCGACGAAATACGCCTGCGAAATTCCGTTCGGGGATGGTTCGAACGGCACATTCAATCCCGATGACTGGATGGAGGCCAAGGACCGCCGCAAGGTGGACGATTTTATCGTCTATGGCATGGCCGCTGCCGAGCAGGCCGTCCGCGATTCCGGCTGGGTGCCCGAAAACGACACTGACCGCGAGCGTACCGGCGTGCTGATCGGTTCGGGCATCGGCGGGTTGCAGTCGATCGCCGAAACTGCGGTTCTGATCAAAGAGCGCGGACCGAAACGGGTGTCGCCCTTCTTTATTCCCGGGGCGCTGATCAACCTTGTTTCAGGGCAGGTCTCGATCCGCTTTGGTTTCAAGGGGCCGAACCATGCAGTAGTGACCGCCTGTTCGACCGGCGCCCATGCTATCGGTGATGCGGCGCGGCTGATTGCCCTGGGCGACGCTGACGTTATGATCGCTGGCGGCACCGAAAGCCCGATCTGCGAGATCGGCATCGCCGGCTTCAACGCCTGCAAGGCACTGTCCACCAAGCGCGAGGCTGATCCGAAGGCGGCTTCGCGGCCCTGGGACGTGGATCGCGACGGCTTTGTCATGGGCGAAGGCGCGGGCGTTCTGGTGCTTGAGGAATACGAGCACGCCAAGGCCCGTGGCGCGCATATCTATGCCGAGATTCTGGGCTATGGTCTGTCGGGCGACGCCTATCACATCACCGCGCCAAGCGAGGATGGCGAAGGCGGTTTCCGCAGCATGTCCAATGCCTTGGCTCGTGCCAGTATCAAGCCGGGCGATCTGGATTATATCAACGCGCATGGCACCTCGACCATGGCCGACGTGATCGAGCTTGGCGCGGTCGAGCGGCTGCTTGGCGATGCGGCTGGCAATGTGGTGATGTCCTCGACCAAGTCGAGCACCGGCCATCTTTTGGGCGCGGCAGGCGCGGTCGAGGCGATCTTCTGTATTCTCGCCTTGCGTGACCAGATCTGTCCGCCGACCATCAACCTTGACAATCCGGCGCGTGAAACGCCCGTCGATCTGGCCGCCAATGCTGCTGTGCGCCGCAAGGTGGATTACGTGCTGTCGAACAGCTTTGGCTTTGGCGGCACCAACGCCAGCCTGGTGATGGGACGGGTCAAGGAATGATCTGGCGCCATATCGCGTCGAACTTCCTGACACTGCTGATTGTGGTGCTGATTGCGGTTGCGGCCGCGGTCGCCTGGGGCAAGCATGAATACGACCGGCCTGGCCCAAGCGCCGTGGCTGCTTGTGTGCGTGTCGCGCCTGGCGCCAGCCTGAACGCGATCAGTCAGCAGTTGGCCGAACAGGGCGTGATCTCGAACGCCTATGTCTTTCGGGTCGGCGCTGATTATGAAGGCAAGTCGCGCAATCTGAAATTCGGCTCGTATCTGGTCCCTCCGCAGGCCAGCATGGCCGAAATCTCTCGCGTCATTACCGCAGGCGGCCCCAGCACCTGTGGCACCGAGGTCGTGTTCCGCATAGGTGTGCGCGAAAACTCGGTGATCCTGCGGGACATGGATTCCGAAACTGGCGTTTTTGCCGAACAGGCGAAATACAACCCCGCCACCGAGCCTGCACCTGAGGTCATTGCCGCCGCCGAGCAAAAGCCGGACGCGCGGCTGCGTATTTCGGTCGCGGAGGGCGTGACCAGTTGGCAGGTGGCCGAGGGTCTGAAGCAAGCAGGTTTCCTGGGCGGCGAGGTCGGCAGGCTTCCTGCCGAGGGCAGCCTCGCGCCCGACACCTATGATGTCGAAAAGGGTGCGGATCGCGCCACCCTGCTGGCCGAAATGGCGCGGCGGCAATCGTCGATCCTGGCCTCGGCGTGGGAGGCGCGGGCGCCGGATCTGCCCTATGCTTCGCCCGAAGAGGCGCTGATCATGGCCTCGATTATCGAAAAAGAAACCGGGATCCCGGAAGAGCGTCGCGTGGTCGCCAGTGTCTTTGTGAACCGGTTGCGCCAGGGAATGCGACTGGAGACCGACCCGACCGTGATCTACGGCATCACTGGCGGCAAAGGGGTTCTTGATCGCGGCATTCGCGGCTCTGAGCTGCGGCGGCGCACGCCTTATAACACCTATCAGGTGGACGGGCTGCCTCCGACGCCGATCGCCAATCCGGGCCGGGCTGCCATCGAGGCAGCGCTGAACCCCGAGGATACGGACTACGTCTTCTTTGTCGCGGACGGTTCGGGTGGTCACGCCTTTGCCCGGACGCTGGAAGAGCACAACAGCAATGTTGCCCGGTGGCGTGAGATCGAGCGTCAGCGCGGACAGCCGCTTTCCCCGGTTCAGGGTGACTAGATTCGGCAGTTGACGGGGGCGTTTTCGCCCCCGTTGCATATTGCGTGCGCTGAGGTGTTGCGCGGCCCATCCTGTTGTTTTCATTGATTTATCCTGAGATGCCGAACGCAACCAATGGGTTTTTATTGACTTTGCGAACGCCCTAAAGTAGAAATTACCCATGCTGGGAGAGGTGGGCAAGCGGCCGGGTCGGATGACCCGAGGCCGCTTTTTTCATTTCTTGCTCGTGCGGACAGACACACGAGGGCAGGACGATCAGGAATGACGATGAATTTCGATCCGGGGCCGGAGGCACCGGAAGGGCCTTTCGTGCCCGGCGCCGCCGCGGCGCCTGACATGGATGTGCTTGCGATCGCGGATGGGCTGTTCCGGTCTTATGCGGCGGATCTTGCCCGATTGCGGGCCAAGATTCAGGCCGGCGAGATGGACGAGTTGAAGGAATCCGTCCGGATGGTGCGCGACCTGAGGGCCGCGACCCAACTGGTGCTGGAGGAAAGGAGCAAGGTTGACAAGCTTCGCAAGGAAGCTGCCGGACAGGTCGGCGCGGGAACGCTTGACCTTGTCGCGGCACGCGATGAGATCGGGCGCCGCCTGGCTTGCCTGCGCCGCGCAGGAGGAGGTTGACGAATTCCTGGGCAGCCTTGGCGACAATGCCCTTGCGGCACTGCCCTGGCTGTTCGAGTTCTGGGCGCTGCCGCATCAGCTGCCGCCCGAGGGCGACTGGAAATCCTGGGTGATCATGGGGGGACGCGGCGCGGGCAAGACCCGCGCCGGTGCCGAATGGGTGCGCATGCAGGTTGAAGGAGCCACCCCAGATGCGCCGGGCCGTGCCCGTCGCCTTGCGCTGGTTAGCGAGACCTTTGATCAGGCGCGTGACGTCATGGTCTTTGGCGAGTCGGGGATTTTGGCCTGCTCGCCTCCGGATCGCCGTCCGGTGTGGGAGGCGGGACGGAGGCGGTTGGTCTGGGCAAATGGCGCCACCGCACAGGTTTATTCGGCGCATGAGCCCGAGGCGCTGCGTGGTCCGCAATTCGATGCCGCCTGGGTCGATGAACTGGCCAAGTGGAAGAAGGCCGAGGAGACCTGGGACATGCTGCAATTTGCCCTGCGTCTGGGGGAACACCCTCAGCAGGTGGTGACGACGACGCCAAAGAATGTCCCGGTGTTGAAGCGGATTCTGGGCAATGCCTCGACCGTGACCACCCATGCGCCGACCGATGCCAACCGTGCCTATCTGGCCGAGAGCTTTCTTGCCGAGGTCGAGGCGCGCTATGCGGGCACACGGCTTGGGCGGCAGGAGCTTGAGGGGCTGCTTCTTGAAGATGTCGAGGGCGCGCTTTGGACGACTTCGATGCTTGAACGGTGCAGGGTCGATGCGGCCCCGACGCTATCGCGTATCGTGGTTGCGGTCGATCCCGCGGTGACGGGCGGGGCTGGCGCTGATGAATGCGGCATCGTCGTCGCCGGGGTGGTGGCCGAGGGTCCGGTGACCGACTGGCGGGCCTATGTGCTTGAGGATGCCTCGGTCCGGGGCGGGCCGTCTGATTGGGCGCGGGCGGCAATTCAGGCGATGGAGCGGCATGGCGGCGAGCGGCTGGTGGCCGAGGTCAATCAGGGCGGCGATCTGGTGGAAAGTGTTTTGCGCCAGATCGACCCGCTGGTGCCCTTTCGCGCCTTGCGTGCCGGGCGGGGCAAGGGGTTGCGGGCCGAGCCGGTCGCGGCGCTTTATGAGCAGGGGCGGGTTCACCACCTGCGCGGCCTGGGGATCCTTGAAGATCAGATGTGCCGCATGACCGTCGCGGGCTATGGTGGCAAGGGCTCACCGGATCGTCTGGATGCTCTGGTCTGGGCTATTCACGAGCTGATGATTGAGCCGGCGGCGCATTATACGCGTCCTGCGGTACGCGCGCTCTAGCGGCTTCGGCGCCGCTTTTGCGGGGCTGTCGCATGGATATTTGGACACGGAAGAACGGGCCATGGGGCTCGTGAGGGTCGCGGTCAGCGGCCCTTTTTTCTTGGGATTTTCAGGAGGAGCCTATGGCATTTCTCTGGTTCGGGCGGAATGGGGTATCGGCGCGGCCAACCACCGCAGTCGAGAAAAAGGCCAGCGCCGCCGGTAAGGTAGTGGCGTTGGCAGCGGGGTCAGGTCGGGTTGTCTGGTCCCCGCGTGATACGGTCAGCCTGACCAATGCCGGGTTCATCGGCAATCCGGTCGGTTTCCGAGCCGTACGGCTGATTGCCGAAGCGGCGGCTGCGGTGCCGCTGATCTGTCAGGACCGAGAGCGGCGTTATGACGTGCATCCGGTGCTGGATCTGCTGCGCAGGCCCAATCCGGCGCAGGGTCGTGCCGAGATATTCGAGGCGCTTTATGGCCAGATCCTGTTAAGCGGTAACGGTTATCTGGAGGCGGTCGGTATGGGGCCCAAAGGCCTGCCTGCGGAGCTGCATGTCTTGCGCGCTGATCGGATGGCGGTGGTGCCGGGGCCGGATGGTTGGCCCATCGCCTATGAATATGGTGTGGGTGGCCGCAAGGTTCGGTTCGATATGGCGGGCAGTCCCGATCCGATTTGCCATATCCGCAGCTTTCATCCTTTGGACGATCATTATGGGCTGTCGCCGATGCAGGCGGCTGCGGTGGCTGTCGATGTCCACAACAGCGCTTCGAGCTGGTCGAAGGCTTTGCTGGATAATGCTGCGCGGCCTTCCGGCGCTATCGTCTATCGCGGTGCAGATGGGCAGGGGAACCTGTCGCCCGACCAGTATGATCGGTTGGTTGCCGAGATGGAGATGCATCATCAGGGCGCCCGAAATGCCGGTCGACCGATGCTGTTGGAGGGCGGGTTGGACTGGAAGCCGATGGGGTTTTCCCCCTCGGACATGGAGTTTCATCAGACCAAGCTGGCCGCTGCGCGCGAGATTGCACAGGCTTTTGGCGTGCCACCCATGCTGATCGGTATTCCGGGCGAGGCGACCTATGCCAACTACGCCGAGGCGCATCGGGCGTTTTATCGGCTGACGGTTCTGCCTCTGGTCTCGCGCGTGGCGAGTGCCGTGGCGTGGTGGCTGTCCGAGCATCTGGGCAATGAGATCGACTTGCGTGCCGATCCGGATCAGGTGCCTGCGCTTGCTGAGGAACGCGACGCCCAATGGCGGCGTGTCGGCGAGGCGGCCTTTCTGAGCGAGGCGGAAAAGCGCGCGGTTCTGGGCCTGCCGCCTGCGCAGGAGGACTAGGATGGAGGGCTCGCGTTTCGTCAAGGAGCCCTTTGACTGGCATGACCAGCGCCTCAACACCCAAGAGCGGATCATGGCGCTGCAGTTTGGTCAGGTCGAGCGCCGGCTGGAGCGGATCGAGGCGCTGATCGAAGGGCTGGAGCGGCGCTTATGGATGACGGTCTATGGCGTTGTCGCGGTGATCCTGACCCAGGCCGTGCAATCGATCATGACCTTTACGCCAAAAGGGGGATAGCGTGAATTCAAAGGATTACGGGCTGGAGTTGAAGTTTGCGGCGGGATCGTCCCTGATCTTGGACGGTACGCGGATCGAGGGCTATGCCAGCCTGTTCGGCGTTACGGATCAGGGCGGCGATGTCGTCTTGCGCGGGGCCTATGCCGAAAGCCTGAGGCGGCTTACCGCGCGCGGCGACCGTGTGCGGATGCTGTGGCAGCATGACCCGACCCGGCCGATCGGCGTTTGGGACGAGATACGAGAGGACGAGCAGGGTCTGTGGGTCGCGGGTAGGCTTTTGCCCGACATTGCCCAGGCCCGCGAGGCGGCGGCGCTGATCGCTGCTGGTGCCATCGACGGGTTGTCGATCGGCTATCGCACCATTTCGGCCGAGCGTGATGCCAAGGGCCGGCGGCGGCTGACCGAGGTCGAGCTGTGGGAGGTGTCCTTGGTCACCTTTCCCATGCTTGCCGAGGCAAAGGTGGGCCGAAAATCAGGCGGGATCGACGAACTGGCAGCGGCTTTTCGGGCCGCAACGCAGGCGCTGCGCGCCGAATGATTTCATCCAAATGGAGGGAAGCATGACTGAGGTGAAAGCCGCGGCCGGGACAGAACTGCCCGGAGAACTGGGGGCTGAAATGCTGGGATTCGTAAATGAACTCAAGCAGTTTCGCTCAGACATTCAGAAACAACTGAAAGTACAGGAAGATCGCATGACCATCATGGACCGCAAGAGCATTTCCCGGGCGCGTGCCCCTTTGTCGGCTGAGGCCGATCAGGGTGCGCCCTATCAAAAGGCGTTTGACGCCTATGTCCGCCATGGGGACGATGCGGCGCTGCGCGGGTTGCCGTTGGAAGGTAAGGCAATGACCTCGACTTCGGATGGCGGGTTCCTTGTTGCTCCGACCGTGGCGATGCAGGTGCAGGACGTTCTGACCGGCACCGCCTCGTTGCGACGGATTGCCAATGTCGTGACAGTGGAATCGGCGAGCTATGAGGTGCTGGTCGATATGGGCGATATCGCCCATGGTTGGGCGAGCGAGGATACCGCTCAGGCTGAGACGGGTACGCCGACCGTTCAGCGGGTCGTGATTCCGGTGCACGAGCTTTCTGCCATGCCCAAGGCGAGCCAGCGCCTGCTGGACGACAGTGCCTTTGACGTCGAAAGCTGGCTTGCCGGTCGGATTGCCGACAAATTTTCCCGAGCGGAGGCAGCAGCCTTTGTCAAAGGCGACGGTATCAACAAGCCCAAGGGATTCCTGACCCATGCTACGGCGCCCCATCATGAGGCTGGTGATTCCAGGATCGGAACCTTGCTGTCAGGTGGTGATGGAGATTTTGCCGAAGGGAATCCGGCAGATGCTTTGATCGACCTGGTTTATTCGCTGGGCGCGCAATATCGGGCCAATGCAAGCTTTGTCATGAACTCGAAGACCGCTGCGGCGGTGCGCAAGATGCGCGATGCCGATGGCCGGTTTTTGTGGACGGACTCGCTGGCTTTGGGGCAGCCGGCGCAGTTGCTGGGCTATCCGGTGCTGATCTGCGAAGAGATGCCTGATATCGCCCGTGGCGCTGCTGCGATCGCCTTTGGTGATTTTCGCGCCGGCTATACCATCGTCGAGCGTCCCGATCTGCGCGTCCTGCGCGACCCGTTCTCGGCCAAGCCGCATGTTCTGTTTTATGCCACCAAGCGCGTTGGCGGCGGCGTTACTGATGCCCGCGCCATCAAGCTGATGATCTTCGGCTGATCCAGGGCCGAAGCGGGGCCGCGCGGATTTCATGCCCGCCTTACCGGCAAGTGCAACTGTCCGCGCGCGCGAGGGCGGGCAGCGGCGCGGCCCCTTTCGTGACCCGAGGATGCGGCACCCCAGCGAATGGGAGAATAGAAGATGATGCTTGAGGAAGTGACAGCGCCTGTAGCCGAGGCGCTGCCCGTCGCGGTGTTGCGCAATCACTTGCGGCTGGGCTGTGGTTTTGGCGGGCCTGGTGCTGAGGATGTGGCCGAGACCGCGGCTTTGGCGGGCTATCTGCGCGCTGCCATTGCCGCAATCGAGGCGCGTACCGGCAAGGTGCTGCTGACGCGGCGGTTTCGGCTGCAGCTGGAGCGGTGGCGAGATACGCAGGGCCAGCCGCTGCCACTGGCCCCGGTCGAGGCGGTCGAGGGGGTTGAGATCCTTGACGCCACGGGGGCAGGGACGGTGCTTGATTCTGCGCGCTATCGTCTGGTGCGGGATATGCAACGACCGGTGCTGAAGCCGGTGGGCGTTTTTCTGCCATCTGTCCCGCACGGGGGATGCGTGACGATCAGCTTTCTGGCTGGTTTCGGGGCTGACTGGTCCCGGGTTCCGGCTGATCTGGCGCAGGCGGCGCTGATGCTGGCTGCGCATTATCACGAGGACCGCAGTTTTGAGGGCATCCAGAGTGCGCTGCCTTTCGATGTCAGTGTGCTGATTGAACGCTGGCGCTCTGTCCGGGTGCTGGGAGGGCGCGGCAATTCGCGTGGCGGTGCATGAGCACGCCACGCATGACAGTGCCGCTGGTCGTGGAATCCTCGGCCCGGTTGCCCGACGGGATGGGCGGCTTTCGCCAGTCCTGGCAGGAGGTCGGGCGGATCTGGGCCGAGATGCGCTCGGGCGCGGGTGGTGAACGTGTCGCCGCATTGGGGACGCAGAGCGTCGTGACCTGGCGGATCACCGTCAGGGCAGCGCCTGCGGGCGATACGCGCCGCCCGCGCCCCGGGCAGAGGTTGCGGCTGGGTGAGGGCGCGCAGGCGCGGCGCTTTCGCATCGACGCAGTCGCCGAAAGCGACCCCGGGGGGCGCTGGCTGGTCTGTATCGCGCAAGAGGAGATTCCGGCATGAGCTACCGGGCAACGGCTGCCTTGCAGGCGGCGGTTTATCAGGTGCTGCGCGATGATGCGGCGCTGCGCGAACTGGTCGGGGACGCGATCTATGACGCGATGCCGGTTTCGGTCCCGGCAGGGGTTCATGTCGCGCTGGGTCCCGAAGAAGCGCGCGATGCGGGCGACATGACCGGGGCGGGGGCAGTGCATGACCTGACCGTCTCGGTCTTGTCGGGGGCTGATGAGACCGGCGGTTTCGCGACGGTCAAGGCGGCTGCTGCTGCGGTCTGCGACGCACTGGAAAGTGCGGGCATGACCATCGGGTGTGGCCATCTGGCGGGGCTGTGGTTCCTGCGTGCCCGGGCACGACGGACGGAAAAAGGCGCGGGGCGGCGGGTCGATCTGACCTTTCGCGCGCGCATCGACCTTGGATGAGGAGAAACGGTGATGGCGGTTCAGAACGGACGCGACCTGCTGATCAAGATGGATATGACCGGCGACGGTCATTTCGAAACCATAGCCGGCCTGCGGGCGACCCGGCTGGGTTTCAATGCCGAGACTGTGGATGTGACGAGCCTGGAAAGCGAGGGTCGCTGGCGCGAACTGCTGGCGGGTGCGGGGGTGCGCTCGGCCAGCATCTCGGGCTCGGGTGTGTTCCGTGATGGCACGACGGATGAGCGTGCGCGGCAGGCCTTTTTTGATGGCGAGGTGCCGCGCTTTCAGGTGGTGATCCCGGATTTCGGCACGGTCGAGGGGGCGTTCCAGATCACGGCTTTGGAATATGCGGGTAGTTACAACGGCGAGGCAACCTATGAGATTTCCCTGGCAAGCGCGGGCCCGATCAGCTTTGTCGCGCTTTGACGGCATCAACCCGCTTGCGGGTGAGGTCGAGATCTGGCTGGGCAGTCAGCGCCATGTCGCAAGACTGACCCTGGGCGCGCTGGCTGCGCTTGAGGCCGAGCTGGGCGCCGAAAGCATGATCGCGCTGGTCGAGCGGTTCGAGGGTGGCCGCTTTTCCAGTCGTGACGTGATGGCTGTTCTGGTTGCGGGTCTGCGCGGCGGCGGCTGGACGGGCGGCATGGATGATCTGGCCTTGGCCGATCTGCGCGGTGGGCCGGTCGCGGCTGCTCATGCGGCGGCGGCGCTGTTGTCGCGCGCCTTTCGGATCGAGGGGACATGAGTGGCGGGCTGGACTGGCCCGGGCTTTTGCGTGCCGGGCTGGGCCCCGCACGTCTGGGCGGTCTGGGCCTTACCCCCGGGCAGTTCTGGACGCTGACCCCGGCCGAGCTGGCGCTGATGCTGGGCGTCGATCCGGCGCACGGCGGTGGCGCGATGACGCGTGCGCGGCTGGCCGAACTGGCCGCGCGCTATCCTGACCGGCCTGTCGGTCAGCATGAGAAAAAAGGAGGCGGCGGTGGTGACGAACAGGGACGGGCTTGGCCCGCTCGACGAGGACGAACAAGAGGCGCTGGTCAAGGGGCTGGACGAGAATGCCCGGCTGACGGCAGCCTTTGACGCTGAACTGGCCCGCCTGCGCGAGACCATGCTTTACACCAACCGCGAGGCCAGCACGCTGGCCTTTGGCATCAGTGCCGGGCTGCGCCGTGCGTTCTCGGGACTGGTTTTTGACGGCATGAAGCTGAGCGAGGCTCTGAAAGGCATCGCACGCAGCATGGCGGATACCGCCTTTTCCCTGGCGATGAAGCCGGTCGAACAGGCGCTGGCCGGAGCCATCGCGCAGGGTGTGAACGGGATGGTCTCGGCGGTGCTGCCTTTTCGGGATGGCGCGGCCTTTGTGCAGGGTCGGGTCATGCCCTTTGCCCGGGGTGGCGTGGTCAGTCAGCCGACCTTTTTCCCAATGCGCGGCGCGACCGGGCTGATGGGCGAGGCCGGACCCGAGGCGATCATGCCCCTGCGCCGCAGTGCTGATGGTCGGCTGGGTGTCGCGGCGGCGGGCGGCGGGCGGCCGGTGAATGTGACCTTCAATGTCTCGACCCCCGATGTCACGGGGTTCCAGCGTAGTCAAAGCCAGATTGCCGCGCAGCTTGGCCGCATTCTGGCGCGCGGGGAAAGGAACGGGTGAGCAATGGCATTTCATGAGATCAGATTTCCGGCGAGCCTTTCCTTTGGCTCGGTCGGGGGGCCTGAGCGGCGCACCGAGATCGTCGCGCTGACCAACGGTTACGAAGAGCGCCGCACCCCATGGGCGCATTCGCGGCGGCGCTATGATGCGGGGCTTGGCCTGCGCTCGCTTGACGATGTCGCGGCGCTGATTGCCTTTTTCGAGGCGCGGGCGGGCCAGATGCATGGTTTCCGCTGGAAGGACTGGGCCGATTACAAGTCATGCATCCCAAGTGCCGAGGTCACCTTTCAGGATCAGGAGATCGGGATCGGCGATGGGATGCAGCGTGAATTTGCGCTGTGCAAAGCATATGCCTCGGGGGTCGGTCGCTATCGGCGCCCGGTGGTCAAGCCTGTCGAGGGCACGGTGCGTGCCGGCGTGGGGCATGTCGAAAAGCGCGAGGGCGTCGATTTCGAGGTCGATACGGCCACGGGGATCATTACCTTTGCCGCGCCGCCCGAGGCGGATGCCGTAGTGACCGCGGGGTTCGAGTTCGACGTACCGGTGCGCTTTGACGCCGACCGTATCGCGGTGTCGGTCGCTTCGTTTCAGGCGGGCGAGCTGCCTCAGGTCCCGGTGGTGGAGGTGCGGCCATGAGCGGGACAATTGCGCGCGCATGGGCGGTACGGCGGCGCGACGGGCTGGAGCTTGGCTTTACCGATCATGACCGGGAACTGGGCTTTGAGGATATCACCTTCCGCCCTGATTCAGGGCTGAGTGCGCGGGCATTGGTGCAGGGCCTTGGCCTGTCGGTTGACAACAGCGAAGCCATGGGCGCGCTGTCGGATGCCGCGATCACCGAGCAGGACCTGATGGCCGGGCGCTGGGACAGTGCCGAGGTTCGCCTGTGGGAGGTGGACTGGTCTAACGCTGCTAACCGGCAGCTGATCTTTCGTGGCCATCTGGGCGAGGTAGTGCGCAGTGGCGCGGCTTTTAGTGCCGAGTTGCGCGGACTTTCCGAACCTTTGAACAAGGCGCAGGGCCGGGTCTATCACCCGCGCTGCTCGGCGGTGCTGGGCGACGGCAAATGCCGATTTGATCTGTCTAAGCCCGGCTATTCGGCCGAAGGCGTGGTACTGGCCGACGAGGGCGGGCGGCTGACGCTTTCGGGTATTGCAGGCCATGATCCGGGTTGGTTCGAGCACGGCCGGCTGATCATGCTGTCCGGTGCTGCCGAGGGGCTGTCGGCCATGGTCAAGGCGGATGTTGCCCAGCCGGGCAACCGGCGTGCGGTTGAATTGTGGACGGCGCTGGGCATTCAACCCGTCGCCGGGGACCGCGTGCGGCTGGTGGCCGGCTGCGACAAGCGCGGCGAGACTTGCCGGATGAAGTTCCTCAATTACCTGAACTTTCGCGGCTTTCCTCATTTGCCTCCTGAGGATTGGCTGATCGCGCCCAAGGTGAACCGATGAGCACGGCTGCGGGACTGGCTGCGGTGGCGGCCGCGCGGGCGTGGATCGGCACGCCCTATGTTCATCAAGGATCGGTTCGGGGGGCGGGGGCGGATTGTCTGGGGCTGATGCGCGGTATCTGGCGCGAACTTTACGGGACCGACCCCGAGCCTATGCCGGCCTATACCCCCGACTGGGGTGAGGTCGGCGGGACCGAGCTTATCCTGGGTGGTGCGGGGCGCTATCTGCTGCCCGCCCAAGATGAGCAGCCGGGCGATGTGCTGGTCTTTCGCATGAGGGCCGGGGCTATCGCCAAGCATCTGGGAATATTGGCGGAAATTGGTGCAGAGGCGCGTTTCATCCATGCCTATGACCGGCATGGGGTGGTGGACAGTCCGCTGTCGGCGCCGTGGCGGGCGCGGATTGCGGGACGTTTCCGGTTTCCGCCTCTTTGAGGGAAAGGTTAGGGCGCAATGGCGACGATTCTGCTGGCGGCGGTCGGGGCATCGCTGGGTTCGGGCTTTGGCGGCACGGTTCTGGGGCTTTCGGGCGCGGTAATTGGCCGGGCGGTCGGGGCGACGCTGGGGCGGGTGATTGATCAGCGTCTTTTGGGCGGTGGCTCGAAGGCGGTTGAGACGGGGCGCGTGGACCGGCTGCGCATTCAGACTGCGGGCGAGGGAACCTCGATCCCGAGGCTGTGGGGCCAGATGCGGCTGCCCGGGCACGCGATCTGGGCCGGTCCCGTGGTCGAGACCCGGCGTGAGCATGGCGGTGGCAAGGGCTCGGGTCCCAGTGTGACCGAGATCGGCTATCGGCTGAGCTTTGCCCTTGCACTGTGCGAGGGGCCGATCCTTGGTGCCGGGCGGGTCTGGGCGGATGGAGAGGAGGTCTCGGCCGATGATCTGAACATGCGGATCTATCCGGGGGACGAAGATCAGCTGCCCGACCCGGCCATTGCCGCGCAGGAGGGGGATGATGCCCCCGCCTATCGCGGCATTGCCTATGTCGTCTTCGAGGAGCTGGCGCTTGAGAAATGGGGCAACCGCGTTCCGCAGCTTTCGTTCGAGGTGACCCGGGCAGCAAAGGACGGTCGCGGCCTGTCGCGTGAGGTGCAGGCAGTGGCAATGATCCCCGGTACCGGAGAGTACTCTTTGGCTACCACGGCGGTCAGCCTGGATCTGGGCCTGGGCGAGACGCAGGTCATCAACCACAACACACCTTTGGCTGCGAGCGATTTCCGCGCCTCGATGCGGACGCTGGGGCGCGAGTTGCCGAATGTCGGTTCGGTCTCGCTGGTGGTGTCATGGTTTGGCGATGACCTGCGCGCGGGTGAATGCCGCGTGCAGCCAAAAGTCGAAGATCGCAGCCGTGACGGACGTGAGATGGCCTGGCGCGCTGGCGGCATCGGGCGGGGTGAGGCGGGTGAGGTCGCGCGCGTGAACGACCGGCCGATCTATGGGGGCACTCCGGCCGATGCCTCGGTGATCGAGGCGCTGCGGGCGATTGCTGCAAGTGGCCGGAAGGGGGTGTTCTATCCGTTCATCCTGATGGAGCAGCTGGCAGGCAACCGTCGCCCCGACCCGTGGAGCGGCGCTGTGCATCAGCCGGTCATGCCATGGCGGGGCCGGATCACCACCAGTATCGCCGCGGGCCGCGATGGCAGTCCCGCGGGCACGGAGACGGCTGAAGCCGAGGTGAGGCGATTTTTCGGCTCTGCCGAGGTGCGGCATTTCTCGCGCGATGGCACGGTCATTTCCTACAGTGGGCCGCAGGAGTGGTCTTATCGCCGGTTCATCCTGCACTACGCCCATCTATGCGCGGCTGCAGGGGGGATCGACGCCTTTCTGATCGGCTCGGAGATGGTAGGTCTGACGACGATCATGGGGTCGGGCCACTCATTCCCTGCGGTAGATGAGCTGCGCCGGCTGGCGGCCGATGTGCGTGCCATTCTGGGACAGGGGGTCAAGATCGGCTATGCCGCTGACTGGTCGGAATATTTCGGCCATCACCCCGGCAACGGCGATGTACATTTCCATCTGGACCCGCTGTGGGCGGACAGGAACATCGATTTCATCGGTATCGACAATTACATGCCGCTGTCGGATTGGCGCGAGGGTGAGGACCATCTGGACGTCCATTTCGGCCGCATCGACAATCCCGCCTATCTGCGCGGCAATGTTGCGGGGGGAGAGGGTTACGACTGGTATTACGCCAGTGATGCCGACCGGCAGGCGCAGCGTCGCACCTTGATCGAGGACGGGGCGCATCACGAGCACTGGATCTGGCGTTACAAGGATATCCATGGCTGGTGGCAGAACCGCCATCACGATCGCATCAGAGGCGTGCGGCAGGCCAGGCCCACCGCATGGGTGCCGCGCAGCAAGCCGGTCTGGTTTACCGAGATGGGCTGTGCCGCGCTGGATAAGGGCACCAACCAGCCCAACAAGTTCCTTGATGCGATGAGTTCGGAATCGATGTTGCCCCACTTCTCGGACGGGCGGCGGGATGACGTGATTCAGGCGGCCTATATACGGGCGATGACCGAGTACTGGTCCGACCCGGCCAACAACCCTGCCCGTGCCGCCTATGGCCGGACGGGTGCAGGCCGGATGATCGACATGGATCGCGCGCATGTCTGGTGCTGGGACGCGCGGCCCTATCCGGCCTTTCCCGCCCGTACCGACCTGTGGTCGGATGGCCCGGCATGGGAGCGGGGTCACTGGCTGAACGGTCGTGCTGGTGCCGTGCCTCTGGCCGATGTCGTGGCCGAGATCTGCCATGAGGCAGGCGTGCGGGCTTTTGACGTCGAGGGCTTGCGGGGGTTGGTGCGGGGATATGTGCTTTCTGGTTCTGAAAGCGGCCGCGCGGCATTGCAGCCCCTGATGCTGGCGCATGGGTTCGATGCCGTCGAACGTGACGGTGTCCTGCGCTTTGTCATGCGCGGCGCGCGCGTCGATGCCGAGCTTGGTCCCGATGACATGGCGCTGGCCGAGGAGATCCAGTCTGTCGAGGTCCGGCGTGCCGCCGATGCCGAGATGGTTGGTCGTATCCGTCTGTCCCATGTCGAGGCCGGGGGTGATTATGCCGTGCGCACGGCTGAGACGATGATGCCGGGGGCAGAATTCCTGCCGGTCTCGGACAGTGAGCTGGCCATGTCGCTGACACGCGGCGAAGGTCGGGCGCTGGCCGAGCGCTGGCTGGCAGAGGCAGCGGTTGCGCGGGACGGGGTGCGCTTTGCCCTGCCGCCCTCGCTGGGGCATCTGGGGCCGGGTGATGTGGTGCGGCTGGCCGAACCCCGGGCCGAGACGAAACGCTGGCGCATCGACCGTGTCGAGCGGGCGGGTGCGATCACCGTCGATGCGGTGCGGGTCGAACCGGGGGTCTATCGTCCCGCCCGGGTCGCCGAAGGAGAGACGGTCCTGCGTCCCTTTGTCCCGCCGATCCCGGTCTGGCCGGTGTTTCTGGATCTGCCGTTGCTGCGCGGGGACGAGGTGCCCCATGCGCCGCATCTTGCGGTGACGGCGACGCCATGGCCGGGGGCAGCAGCGGTCTGGGACTCGGCGCAGAAAACCGGCGGGTATCGGTTGAACCTGACGCTTGCTGAGCCTTCGATTATGGGGCGTACTGAAAACCCGCTTGCTGCGGCCCGGCCCGGGGTTTGGGACCGTGGCCCCGCACTGCGTCTGAGGGTCAAGGGGGGCAATCTGCGCTCGGCCTCAGAGGAGGCGCTGATGGCGGGGGCAAACCTGCTGGCCATCGGCGACGGTTCGCCCGAGGGGTGGGAGCTTTTGCAGTTTGCCGAGGCGCGCCTGATCTCGGCCGGTTTGTGGGAGATATCGACCCGGCTGCGCGGGCAGGCGGGTACAGATGCCTTTATGCCCTTGGTCTGGCCCGTGGGCAGCATTGTTGTCTTACTGGATGGTGCGGCGCAGCAGGTGGATCTGCCGCCCTCGGCCCGCAATCAGCTGCGTCACTGGCGTGTCGGTCCGGCGGTGCGTGCTCCCGATGATCCGAGCTATCGCCATATCGCCATGGCGTTCCGAGGCGCTGGGCTGCGGCCGCTGTCGCCCTGTCATCTGGAGATGCGCGGCCGGGTTGCGACCTGGATCCGCCGCACGCGGATACAGGGCGACGGCTGGGAGGGGGCTGACGTTCCCTTGGGCGAGACGCAGGAGCGTTACTTGGTCCGGCTGGTTCGGGACGACGGGCATGTACTGGCACGTGCCGTGGTCGATGAGCCGCGCTGGACGGTACCCGCGGATGTTTGGGCCGAGGCCGCAACAGGAGGCGGCCTTGCCCTTGAGGTTGCCCAGCTTTCCGACCTGTTCGGAGCGGGTCCCTATGCAAAAAGGATGATCCATGTCTGAGAATACGACCGCCAACTGCGACCTGCCGCTGCTGATGCCGGCGCAGGCGCAAAAACATGTCACCGTCAACGAGGCGCTGATGCGCCTGGACGGTCAGGTCGATCTGGTCATGCAAAGCGTGACGCGTATCAATCCGCCCGATACGGTGGCCGAAGGGCTGTGTTGGGGTGTGCCGCAAGGTGCGGTCAACGCCTGGGAGGGGCAGGGCGGCAAGATCGCCATTGGCGCAAACGGAGGCTGGATCTTTGTTCAGCCGGGCTTTGGCCGCCGCGCGATCATTGCCGATGAAGGGGTGACGGCGATCCATGACGGTTCACACTGGGTGCCGGGTGCGGTGACGCTGGGCCGCTATGGTTCGGGGCTGCTTGCGCGGCAGCTGTCCGAGGATGTTGCGCTGGGGCAGGGCCCCTCATTCGATACGGCGATGTTCACTCCCGCGGGGGCGCTGGTCATCGGCGCGACGGCGCGGGTGATCGAGGGGATCACGGGTGGCGCGACCTCATGGTCGCTGGGCACGCCGGGCAATGCAGACAGTCTTGTCCGGTTTGGCCAGGGGCTTGGCAAGGCGCAGGGCTCATGGGCGCGGGGGCTTTTGTCGCCACCCATGGTGTTCTGGGAGCCTGTGCCTCTGAGGCTGACTGCAAAGGGCGGCCAGTTCGCTGGTGGCAAGGTGCGTGTCGTCCTGCATTGGTGGGAATTGCGGCTGCCGGATTGAGCAGACTTTTCGCGCCCGTCGGTTTCCGCTAGACTCGGTGAATGAAACTGACGGGCGCGCCTGAATGAACCTGCAGAAAGATATGATCGAGCCGCTATCGGACGCGCGGGACGCCCCGCGCGATTCGGTCTGGGGCCGTATCCAGCGCGAAGCGCGGATCGCCGTGCGCGACGAACCCCTGCTGGGGGCGCTGATCCATGCCGGGCTGTTGCATCACGCCACCTTTGAGGCGGCTTTGGCCTATCGTTTTTCGCTGAAACTTGCCTCGCGCGAGATGAGTGAGCAGATCTTGCGCGAGATTGCGGACGACGCTTTTTCCCGTGCGCCCGAGCTTTCCTCGGCGGCGCAGGCCGATCTGTTGGCGGTCTATGACCGTGATCCGGCTACCCACCGGCTGATGCAGCCGATCCTGTTCTTTAAAGGTTATCAGGCGCTGCAAGCCTATCGCATCGGGCATTGGCTGTGGCAGCAGGGCCGGAGCGACATGGCCTATTTCGTGCAGATGCGTTGCTCGGAGGTTTTTGGCGTCGATATTCACCCGGCAGCACGCATCGGGACGGGCGTCATGATCGACCACGCCCATTCCATCGTCATCGGCGAGACGGCCGAGGTCGGCAATGATGTCTCGATGCTGCATTCGGTGACGCTGGGCGGCACCGGCAAGGAGGATGGCGACCGGCATCCAAAGATCGGCAATGGTGTGATGATCGGGGCCGGGGCCAAGGTGCTGGGTAATATCCGCGTCGGCCATCACTCGCGCATCGCCGCCGGTTCGGTCGTGCTGAGCGAAGTGCCGCCTTGCAAGACTGTGGCGGGCGTGCCGGCACGGATCGTCGGCGACGCCGGCTGCCCGGAGCCTTCGAATTCCATGAACCAGCTTTTGGGTCAGGAAGACCTGTTCTAAAGCCAGTCGGCGTTGCCGCTGCCGGTCAGCTCGGACAGGGTGATGTGTTCGCGTGCGAGCCGCTGATCCAGTTCGCGCGCAATGCGGCTGGCCAGGGAAAAGCCCTGATAGATCAGCGCCGAGTAGATCTGTACGGCCGATGCTCCGGCGCACAGCTTTTGCCATGCCTGTTCGGTCGAGCCGATTCCGCCCACGCCGATCAGCGGCACCCGTCCCTGTGTCTCGCGGTAGAGGCGGGCGAGGACGCGGGTCGAGCGTTCGAACAGCGGCGCGCCTGACAGGCCGCCCGCTTGGGGCGCGTGGGGTGAGCTAAGGCCATCGCGGGTCAGTGTGGTATTTGTGGCGATGATCGCATCGACGGGCGCGGCCAGCGCCACGGCCGCGATATCGGCAATCGCGGCGTTGTCCAGATCGGGGGCGATCTTGATGAATACAGGCGGGCGGTTTTTCAGGCTGTCACGTGCCTGCAACACGCCCTGCAACAGCGCCGCAAGAGCCTCGGCCCCTTGCAGATCGCGCAGTTTCTCAGTGTTCGGCGATGAGACGTTGACGGTCAGGAAATCGGCATGGGCGCCACTGATGCGCACGACCTCAGCAAAATCGGCGCTGCGGTCGATGCTGTCCTTGTTAGCCCCGATGTTCAGCCCGACCGGAATGCCCGACGGGCGCGCGGCAAGTCGTTGGGCAATTGCCGAAGCGCCTTGGTTATTGAAGCCAAAGCGGTTGATGATAGCGCGGTCTTCGCTTAGCCGAAAGAGCCGTGGCCGGGGGTTGCCGGGCTGGGCGCGCGGAGTGGCGGCGCCGACCTCGATAAAGCCAAAGCCCGCCCGCATCAGCGCTGGCAGAGCGCGGGCGTTCTTGTCATAGCCCGCCGCCAGCCCAACCGGATTCGGCAGATCGAGCCCGGCAAGGTGCAGTCGCAGCCGAACAGAGGTGACGGGTTGGCCCGGCAGCGGCACCAGCCCCTTTCGCAGAGCCAGGATCGAGAGATCATGCGCACGCTCGGGGTCGAGGCGATGCAATGCGGCAAGGCCCATCCGCTCGATGAGGTTCATGTGATATCTCCGATATCGTGGCCGCAGGGGCCGAGAGGCAGGGGGCGGCTCCACAGCACGTCATTGGCCCTGAGTTCGCGGTAGAGATGCGGGAACAGATCACCACCGCGCGATGGTTCCCAACGCAGCGCGTCCAGCGCCCTGGAATCGAGAGCCAGCAGATGCAGCCCGTCTTTGCCTGCAAAGTGACGCGACAGCGTGCCGGGAAGCTGTGTTGCAGTTGACAGGTGGATATAACCATCGGCCAGATCCACGGGTGCGCCAAGGCTATGGCCCTGATGCGTGAAGGCCTGAAACTCGGCCGCGTGAAAGATCTTGTAAACCAGCATGGTGGGTTCATGCGTTGCACCGTGCGGCCCGTCAAGCGCCATTGAGCCTGCGGCTTGTCAGCCAACATGATCGTCAATTGACGGAGCCGCGGCCATCCCCCAATCTGCGTTTCATTCGGACATTCGGGGTGAGAGGGAACGAGATGAAACGCTGGCTTTTGGTTTCGGCAGCGGCCGTTGCGCTGTCTTCGGGCGCGGCGCAGGCGGATTATACGCTGCACGTGCTGCATATTAACGATTTTCACAGCCGAATCGAGCCGATCAACGCTTATGACAGTACCTGCGATGCTGAGACCGAGGCCAAGGGCGAGTGTTTCGGCGGCGTGGCGCGGCTGGCATCCAAGATCCGCGAGCTTCGCGATGAGCTGAAGGCCGAGGGGCAGAATGTCATCGTGCTGGATGCGGGCGATCAGTATCAGGGCAGCCTGTTCTATACCACCTATAAGGGTAAGGACACGGTCGAGTTCATGAACGCGATCGGCTTTGACGCCATGGCAGTCGGCAATCATGAGTTTGACGACGGACCGGCTGGGCTGGAGATTCTGGCCGAGGGAACGAAGTTTCCCGTGATCTCGGGCAACCTTGATCTGTCCCAATCGCCCGAGCTGAAGGACAAGGTTGACGATATGCTGACGCTAGAGATCGGGGGCGAAAAGATCGGCATCGTTTCGGCTCTGGCGATGGACACCCCGGAGACCGCTTCGCCCGGCGATAAGGTCATTTTCATGGATGACATGGATAGCCTGAAGGCCGATGTGCAGGAACTGACCGATCAGGGCGTCAACAAGATCATCGCCCTGACCCATACGGGCTTTAAGCGTGATCAGGAGTTCGCTGCCGAAGTGGCGGGAATCGATGCGGTGATCGGCGGGCACAGCCACACGTTGCTTGGTCAGGTCGAAGGGGCCGAGGGTCCCTATCCGACAATGGTGAAGGGCGCTGATGGGGCTGAGGTGCCGGTCGCGACCGCCTATGCCTATGGCAAGTATCTGGGTCATCTGGTTCTGACCTGGGACGACAACGGCAAGCTGATCAAGGCCGAGGGCCAGCCGGTCCTGCTGGATAACTCGGTCGTGCCCGACGAAAAGCTTGCCGCTCGCGTCAAGGAAATGGCTGCGCCCATCGAACAACTCAAGCAAAAGCACGTGGCCGAGATCAAGGCACCCATCGACGGCAGCCGCGAATCCTGTCGTGTCCGTGAATGCGAAATGGGCAATGTGGTCGCAGATGCGATGCTGGCGCGTGTCAAGGATCAGGGCATCACCATTGCGATCCAGAACGGCGGCGGGTTGCGCGCCTCGATCCCGGCGGGGGCGGTGACCATGGGCGATGTGCTGTCGGTACTGCCGTTCCAGAATACGCTTTCGACCTTTCAGCTGAAAGGTTCTGATGTGGTTGCGGCGCTGGAAAATGGCGCGAGCCAGATCGAAGAGGCGGCGGGGCGCTTTGCTCAGGTCTCGGGGCTGAAATACACGCTGGACCCCTCGGCCCCGGTCGGAAGCCGGATCAGCAATGTGCTGGTGCGCGAAGGCTCGGATTGGGTGCCGATCAACCCGGAGGCGGTATATGGTGTCGTGTCCCAGAACTATATGCGCGCTGGCGGTGACGGCTATAAGGTCTTTGCCGATAACGCTATGAATGCCTATGATTTTGGGCCTGATCTTGCCGATGTGCTGGCGGAATATCTGGCCAGGCAGGGGCCGGATTTCGCGCCAAGGCTTGATGGCCGCATCACCGTGAAATGACACTGCAAAGGCCGGGGATCGCACCCGGCCTTTTTCCATCCTGGCGGTCTAGGTTGGCAAGAAGGCGCGGCGGTTCTTCATATGTCGCTGGACAAGCTGGCGGCCTTTACGTCCCGGCGCGACGGGGCGGGCAGCGGGGGGGAAATGGCCCACCGCAAGTTCGGGAAACAGTGCGAAAATCTCGCGCCGCGCGGCGGATGAAAACGCGCGCAGCGCCTGCGGTCCGGTCAGCAATGATTCTGTCCAGCACCCATTTGACAGCACCAGCTCATGCCGGTCAAAGAGCAGGTGCAGATAGGATACGCCATCTTTTGGACAAAGCGGGCGGATGCCGTCGAGCGCGGTCAGATGGGTAGCCGCAACAAGGATTTCTTCGGCATCAAACATCCGCCGCGCGATGGCCGAGCGCAGCAGGGCGCGATGCTGAGGCGAAACGATCAGGTCACGCTGGGGCAGGTCGGGGCCGAGCGCGCCTTGGGAAATCAGGATCGGGCGCAGGTTTGGGCACAGGTCCAGCCTTTTGCCATCCAGCCGCACACGGCCAATCCAGCGCAGGGGTTGAAAGCCGTGGTCGCGTGTCAGGATCAGATCACCTGGGGCCAGAGTCTCGACCGTGCGCGGGCCGGACAGGGTTTCGATCAGTGTGCCGGGGGTGAAACAGGGCGCACCTTGCATGGTGGGGTCATAAGGCAGCGCCGAAGTTGTAGCGCCCATGACCCTTTTGCCGACATATCTATAGGTCCCATCAGGGCGGAACTTTGGCCAGTAGTCCTCTCCCTCGGTGGTTTGACGCATCCGGGGAAGGATCATCACGGTATGACGGCCACCGGCCTCGATCGGGTAGCCCGAGTTCAGAGGCTTTCCGTCCGGCCCTTCTCCGACATAGCTCGGGAAGAAAACATAAAACTCGTTTCCATCGACATCGCGCAGGATTGATGTCTCTTGCAAGGATATGCGGGTGCCTGCGTCCAGTGTCTGTTGCTTGTCGCCTTGACCAAAGGTCGTGGTTTCGATGAGCGTCTGATCATCGCCCGGATCGTTGTAATATAGCCCGGAGCCACCGCGCGAGAGATAACCAAACTCTGGATCGTCATCCTCGATCCTCAGTTCCCCCATCTCGGCCGATGCGAAGCTGATGTTGCTGCGGTTCAGGAAGGGCAGGTTCTTTTCCGCACCGGTCACGTTGGGGTTGGTGTAAACCGGAACCTCGAAGGTTGCCGTGATGATGCGGTATTCCATAAACCAATTCACAATCTAAAGTTGTACAAACTTGGTAAATACAACTTAAAAATAAGGAAATTGAAAGCCTTATTTGTCCGCGGCAACGGGCGGTTGCCGCCTGGCCATCCGTCTTGAGGTGCGAGGGCTATTCCGGGTTGCCTTCACCAGTTTGCGAAAGCGTCTGGTGCAGGAACCGTTCGAAATCATCCAGATCCACCGGTTCGAACTGGCCAAAGCCCTGCATCCAGACCGAGGCGCTGCGCAGCCCGTCGGGTTCGAGCTTGCACCAGATGATCCGTCCGCGCCGCTCCTGTCGGATCAGACCGGCAGCAGCCAGTACCGAGAGGTGCTTTGAAATCGCCGCAAGGCTGACCTGAAAGGGCGCCGCGACATCGGTGACGGCCATGTCATCTTCGAGCAGCATCGAAAGAATTGCCCTGCGCGTCGGATCGGCGAGGGCGGCAAAGATCGCGTCGAGGCTGGGCTGTGCTGCGGACATGGGCCTTGTTCAACTTGCCGGTTGAATATGCGGCGGATCGACTGGCAACGGCAAGATCATGTTTTTGTCGGATGTTTGCCGGATGGCAGGCTAATCAAATGCAGTATTTTCAATGTGTTATAAATGTGCCTCGCTTGCTTGACTCATGGGGCGCAAGTCCCTATCACCGCGCCAACCGATAACGGGGGTGTGAGCCGTGGCCGAACACGACCATGACGCTGCGCGAGCCCGGGACGCAGAGCGGCTGCGCAAGCTGGAGGCCCGGTTGGGCAAGAAAGCCGGAGCAAAGCTGCCCTCGCGCGGGGAAGAACATTTCAGTCAGGCCAATCTGGCCTGGCGCATGGTGACGGAGCTGGTGGCAGGGTTGGGCATCGGCTTCATGATCGGATACGGGCTGGATTATCTGACCGGCCTGCGACCGGTCTTCATGGTGGTCTTTGTGCTGCTGGGCCTGGCAGCCGGTATCAAGACCATGATGCGGACCGCGAAAGACATAGGCAAGCCACCGGGGCCTCCCGGCGACGACAAGGGTGAATGACGATGGCAGAAGAAGAAGCAGGTGGTCTGGTTTTCCATCCGATGGATCAGTTCGTCATCAAACCGCTGTTTGGCGAAGGTTCGGTAAACTGGTACACGCCGACCAATGCGACCCTGTGGATGGCGCTGGCGGCTGTCGCTATCACCGCCCTTCTGGTCTTTGGCACCCGTGGGCGCGCCATCGTGCCGAACCGCGTCCAGTCCATCGCCGAGCTGCTGTACGGCATGGTCCATAAAATGGTCGAGGACGTAACCGGCAAGGACGGGCTGAAGTACTTCCCCTATGTGATGACGCTGTTCTGCTTCATCCTGTTCACGAACTTCCTGGGCCTGCTGCCGAAAAGCTTTTCGCCGACTTCGCATATCGCTGTGACGGCGGTTCTGGCGGTTCTGGTCTTTTTGGGCGTCACCATTCTGGGCTTTGTCAAGAACGGCGCACATTTCCTGGGCCTGTTCTGGGTCAGCTCTGCGCCTTTGGCGCTGCGCCCGGTGCTGGCGGTGATCGAGCTGATCTCGTACTTTGTGCGCCCCGTCAGCCATTCGATCCGTCTTGCTGGTAACATCATGGCCGGCCACGCGGTGATCAAGGTCTTTGCCGCCTTTGCCGCCATCTCTGCCATCGCGCCGCTTTCGGTGCTGGCCATCACCGCTGTCTATGGGCTTGAGGTGCTGGTTGCGCTGATCCAGGCCTATGTCTTCACCATCCTGACCTGCGTCTATCTGAAGGACGCGCTGCATCCGGCGCACTAAGCGCCGGGTCAGCCTCGGGTCTGAATCGAAACCCTTTCCAAAGCCTCAAGGAGCATGAACATGGAAAATCTGGGTCAACTGGGACAGTACCTCGGCGCCGGTCTGGCTTGCGTCGGCATGGCGGGCGCCGCCATGGGGGTGGGCAATGTCGCCGGCAACTATCTGGCGGGCGCCCTGCGCAACCCGTCGGCCGCTGCCTCGCAGACCGCCACCCTGTTCATCGGCATGGCCTTTGCGGAAGCCCTGGGCATCTTCTCGTTCCTGGTCGCTCTGCTGCTGCTGTTCGCAGTCTGATCCTTTTGCCATCCTTGCGGTTGGGTGGGGGCTACAGGCGCCCACCCGATTGTGAAACGACCGGCATGGGGTAGGATATGTTCAGCCTGTTGCAACAGACCGCGCCTGTCGTGGTCGAAGAAACTGAAACGGTGGTAATCACCGAATCCGCCGAGGCGGCGGGTCATGGTGCCGAAGCAGCCCATGCCGTTGCCAATGCCGCGGATGCTGCGGCTGGCCATGCCGCCAGCGCCCCCGGCATGCCGCAACTGGATATCACGACCTTTGGCAACCAGATTTTCTGGCTGCTGGTCATTCTGGCCGTGATTTACTGGGTGCTGTCGCGGATCGCGCTGCCGCGCATCGGCGGCGTTCTTTCGGATCGTCAAGGCGCCATCACCGGCGACCTGATGGCTGCCGAGGAATTCAAGCAAAAGGCCAAAGAGGCCGAGGCTGCCTATGACAAGGCTCTGGCCGATGCCCGGGCCGAGGCGCAGAAGATCATCGCTGCCAACAAGGCCGAGATCCAGAAAGAGCTGGATGCTGCCATCGCCCATGCCGATGCGGAAATTGCTGCCCGCGCGGCAGAATCCGAAAAGCGCATCTCTGAGATCCGCGCTTCGGCGGTTGAGGATGCGCGCTCTGTTGCCCGCGAGGTGACGGCAGCGCTGGTGGAGCATCTTGGCGGCAAGGTCGATCAAAACCTGGTCGACACGGCTGTCGATCAGCGGTTGAAAGGGGCGCTGCAATGAAACGTCTGAGCGTGCTCTTTGCGCTGATGGGAACCCCGGCGCTTGCGGCTTCGGGTCCGTTCTTCTCGCTGCGCAATACCGATTTCGTCGTTACTCTGGCCTTCCTGGTCTTTGTCGGCATCCTGCTCTGGTTCCGTGTGCCGCAGACTGTCGGCGGCCTGCTGGACAAGCGCGCCGAAGGCATTCGCAACGATCTGGCCGAAGCCCGGCGCCTGCGTGAAGAAGCGCAGGAGATCTATGCAAGCTACGAGCGCCGCCAGCGCGAAGTTAAGGGCCAGGCCGAAGAGATTGTCGCCAATGCACGCCGCGAGGCGGTGAGCGAGGCCGACAAGGCCAAGAAAGCGCTGCAACAATCCATCGAGCGCCGCCTGAAAGCTGCCGAAGATCAGATCGCCAGCGCCGAAGCCGATGCTGTGCGTGCTGTGCGTGATCGCGCGATCCAGACTGCGGTGACCGCTGCGGCCGAGATCCTTGGTCAGCAGGTCAGCCCGGCTGAGCGCAGCGCTGGTATCGACAAGGCCATCGAAGAGGTTGCCCGGCGGCTGAACTGAGGCCACGGAATTGAACGAGAAGGGTGCCTTCGAGCATCCTCAGGGACAGTGACTGGACCCCGGGGCGCGTTAGCGTCTCGGGGTTTTCCTTGTCCACGCACCGGGCTGGTGGCGGATACGGTCGTTTGAAAATGAATGGGCCGGCAACCTTGCGGCTGCCGGCCCGATCTTTACCCTGGCGATGGATCAGCGCGTCGGGGTGATCAGGATTTCGACGCGGCGGTTTTGTGCCCGGCCTGCTGCGGTGTCGTTCGAGGCCACCGGCTGGGTAGCGCCGCGGCCCGAGGTCGCGATGCGGCCCTGCGACACGCCGCCAGCGGTCAGGATGCCAGCGACCGAACGCGCCCGGCGCTCGGACAGGTCCTGGTTGTAGGCGGCCGAACCGGTGCTGTCGGTATGACCGACGACCTGAATGCGGCTGTTCGGATACTGGTTCAGGTTGCGTGCGATGATGTAGAGGTCGTTCTGACCCTGCGCGCCAACCGCTGCCGAGTCGGTGGCAAACAGCGTCGATTCCGGCATCACCACGGTCAGATAGCTGCCGTTGTTGACGATGCGGATGTTGGGGTTGTTCAGCTGCTGTTGCAGGGATTTCTGCTGCTGGTCGAGGATCGCCCCACCCACGCCGCCGACCGCGGCACCGACGATGGCGCCCTTGATCGCGTCCATGCCCTGGTTGTTCTTATCCTTGTCGCGGGTAGCGCCCAGAACGCCGCCGACCACGGCGCCGGCGATGGCGCCCTGCTGGGCGCGGTTCATCTGCTGAGGTTGGCCATAGCGGTCGCCCGGTGTACAGGCGCTGATGGCAAGCGCGCCGGCCGAGGCGAGAAGCAGCGAAATACGGGTCTTCATTTTATTACCTTTCTTTTCGGGGCGATCCACAGCCGCCTGTCCTTACGACCTGGCCGGACTGATCCGGCATCTGATGCCCAAACGATTGAAACTTGGCATGAGTTCCATGCCAAGACCAGAGAAACTCGTGCAAAATCGCTGGCCTGCACTCACAAAACAGCGATGGCGAGAGGAGCGATTTTCGCGCCCTCGCGCGTAAGAAGTGCGCGCTTTACCGCCTCGCCCCAATGATATCCTCCGATGGCGCCACCGGTGCGGGTCACGCGGTGGCATGGGATCGCCCATGAGACCGGGTTCTGCCCGACAGCGGTGCCGACTGCGCGCAGGGCCCGGGGACGGCCAATTCGTTCGGCCAGCGTGGCGTAGCTGATGACCTGCCCGGCCGGCACCTGGGTCAACGCCTGCCAGACCTGCAGCTGAAAAGGGGTGCCGCTCAGACGCACGGTGATCTCTCCTGCACCTGCAATCAGCGCGTCTATTGCGGGCTCAAGCGCCTCGGGGGCGGGAACCGGCCGTGCGCCGGGCCAGCGGGAGGAAAGATCGGCCTCAACCTCGGTCTCGGGCAGGGGACCGGCAAAGCCGAGCCCCCAAAGGGCGCCGGCCGCGCCATAGGCGATTACTGTGCCAAGCGGCGTTTTGAACCGTCCGTGGCACAAAACCACGCCCGGATCCTCTGCCGGCTGGGTCGTGATCGTCACTCGCAGCCCGTTTTCGGGCGGGGTGAGAGGAAAGAGCGTTGCCGTCATCGCTGCCTCGCTGCTGTCTTTGCGGCAGAGTAGCGCAGACGTGGCGCAAATCCATGCACGAATGCTTGCGCATAAGCGCGGGGCAGGGCATCTGAAGGCCATGGCACGCAGCACCACCCCCCGTCTTCCCCCGGCTTTGCCCTATACGACGCAGGTCGCAATCTTTTCGCGACTGCGCGAGGCCAATCCGCAGCCGGTGACCGAGCTTGAATATACCAACGCCTTTACCCTGCTTGTCGCGGTCGCGCTGTCGGCGCAGGCCACCGATGTCGGCGTGAACAAGGCAACCAGGCGGCTGTTTCAGCAGGTCAGCACGCCCAGGCAGATGCTGGATCTGGGCCTTGAGGCGCTGACCGAAGAAATCAAGACCATCGGCCTTTATCGGCAAAAGGCCAAGAACGTCATCGCCCTGTCGCAGCGCCTGATCGACGAATACGGCGGTGAGGTGCCCCAATCGCGGGCGGCGTTGATGACCCTGCCCGGTGTCGGGCGCAAGACCGCCAATGTCGTGCTGAACAGTGTCTTTAACTTTCCTGCGCAGGCGGTCGATACCCATATCTTTCGTGTCGGGAACCGCACGCATATCGCCCCCGGCCGCGACGTGTCCGAGGTCGAGCGCGCGATCGAGGATAACGTCCCCGTGCCCTTTCAGCAGAACGCCCATCACTGGCTGATCCTGCATGGCCGTTATATCTGCCAGGCGCGGCGTCCGCGTTGCCGGATCTGCCCAATCGAAGATCTCTGCCCCTATGAGGAGAAGACCGGATGACCACCCCCTATGTAATCGGGATCGGCAATGCCGTCATGGATGTGATTGCGCCGACCTCAGAGGACACGCTGGCCCGGCTGGGGGTGGAAAAGGGCATCATGCAACTGATCGACCGCGAGCGGTCCGAGTTCCTGATGGCGGCGCAATCGGCCGATCCGCAGGCGGGCAAGGCGCGGCTGGTGCCAGGTGGTTCGGTTGCGAATACGCTGGCCGGGCTGGGGATGCTGGGACTGCGCACCGCCTTTATCGGCAAGGTGGCAAGCGATCCTCTGGGCCTGAGCTATGCCGAACAGACCGAGCAGCAGGGCACGGTTTTCGTCAACCCGCCGGTTGCGGGGGATGTGCTGCCAACTTCGCGTTCGATCATCTTTGTCACCCCGGATGGCGAGCGGTCGATGAACACTTATCTGGGAATTTCGGCCGAGCTGGGGGCGGATGATGTCAGCCCGTCAGTCTTTAGCGGCGCGGATTGGCTGTTTCTTGAGGGCTATCTGTTTGACAAGGACCCCGGGAAAACAGCGTTCTTGAAGGCTGCCGATGCTTGTCACAAGGCGGGTGGGCAGGCGGGAATTGCGCTGTCCGATCCGTTCTGCGTGGATCGGCATCGCGCCGATTTCCGTCGTCTGGTGGCAGGACCGATGGATTACGTCATCGGCAACGTGCATGAATGGCAGTCGCTATATGAGGTCGAGGATCTGGAAGAGGCGCTGCGGCAGGCAAGCGCCGATTGCCACACCGTGATCTGTACCCGCTCGGGCGAGGATGCGATCCTGATCCGTGGGGATGAACGGGTAAGCGCGCCGGTGCACCGTATCGTGCCGGTGGATGCGACCGGAGCGGGCGACCAGTTCGCGGCGGGCCTGATCTATGGTCTGGCGATTGGCGCGGATCTGGCGGCGGCGGGACGCATGGGCTGTATCGCTGCGGCCGAGGTCATCAGCCATGTCGGCGCGCGGCCTGAAAGCGATCTGCGCGCGGCCTTCAGGGCCGAGGGGCTGATCTGAAGCGGTCCTCGCAGAGGGGTAAAGGGAAAGGGGCAGGGACGTTGTCGCCTCTGCCCCTTTTTCAGTCTCAGGCGGCCTTCTTGCCAGCGCCAAAGCGTCCGTAGAAGCTGTCGCCTTTCGTCGCCATGTCGCGCAGCAGTTGCGGCGCGGCAAAACGCGGGCCGAACTTGGCCTCAAGCGCGTCGGCGATTTCGACCACACGCGGCGCGCCCAGCATGTCGAGCCAGCTGAACGGGCCGCCTGACCAGGGTGCAAAACCCCAGCCAAGGATCGCGCCGACATCGCCTTCGCGGATGTCCTCAAGCACGCCCTGCTCAAGCGCGCGCACCGCTTCGAGCGCCTGCACGAACATCAGCCGGTGCTGGATCTCGGTCAGTTCGGGCTGCGCATCGGCTTCGGGCCAATCCGAGGCGAGCCCTGACCAGAAACCCTGACGCTTGCCGGCCTCATCATAGTCGTAAAAGCCCGCCTTGGCCTTGCGGCCCAGCCGACCCTGCTCGGCCAGTTTGAAGATCACCTTATCCACGGCACCGTCGGGATAGGCGTCGCCCATGGCTGCGCGGGTTGCCCTGGCAATCTTGACGCCAAGATCAATCGAGGTCTCATCGACCAGTTGCAGCGGGCCCAGCGGCATACCCATCATCTTGGCGGCGTTTTCGACCAGCACCGGGCTGACGCCCTCGGCCACCATGCGGATCCCTTCGTTGATATAGGGGATGATGCAGCGGTTGGCATAGAAGAAGCGCGCGTCATTAACGACGATCGGCGTCTTGCGGATCTGGCGGACGAAATCCAGCGCCTTGGCGACGGCGCGGGGGCCGGTCTCTTTGCCCTTGATGATCTCGACCAGAGCCATCTTGTCCACCGGGCTGAAGAAGTGGATGCCGATGAACTGATCAGGCCGCGCGCTGGCCTTGGCCAGTTCCGAGATAGGCAGGGTCGAGGTGTTGGTGGCAAAGATCGCCTCGGCGGGCAGCACGGCCTCGGCCTTTTTCGTCACCTCAGCCTTGACCGAGGGGTCCTCGAACACCGCTTCGACCACCAGGTCGCAGCCTTGCAGGGCGGCGTAATCGGTGGTGGGGGTGATGCGGGCAAGGACCTCGGCCTTTTTCTCTTCGGTTGCTTTGCGGCGGCTGATTGCCTTGTCAAGCAGACCGGCGGAATGGGCCTTGCCACGCTCGGCCGCCTCCTGGGCCGAGTCGATCAGCACGACCTCGATCCCAGCCATGGCCGAGACATGGGCGATGCCTGCGCCCATCATGCCCGCGCCAAGGATGCCGACCTTTTTCACGCTTTGATCGGGGGCATCGGGACGGTTTGCGCCTTTCTCCAGCGCCTCCTTGTTGATGAAGAGGCTGCGGATCATCGCGGTGGACGAGGGGTTCATCAACACATTGGTGAACCAGCGCGCCTCGATCTTCAGCGCCGTGTCAAAGGGCACCATCGCCCCTTCGTAGACGGCGCTGAGCAGGGCCTTGGCGGCCGGGTAGACCCCCAGCGTCTTGCCATGGACCATCGCGCTTGCGCCGACAAAGGTCATATAGCCCGCCGGGTGATAGGGTTCACCCCCCGGCATCTTGTAGCCTTTGGCATCCCAGGGTTTGACCAGATCGGTGTCGCTGGCCTTCAGCACCCATTCACGCGCAGCGGCGACTGGATCGGCGGCCACCTCGTCGATCAGCCCCGCGCCCTTGGCCTTGGCCGGGTCGCTAAGCTTGCCTTCCAGCAGGAAGGGGGCCGCGCCCATCGCGCCAAGCCTGCGCACCAGCCGGGTGGTTCCGCCAGCGCCGGGGAAGATGCCGACCATGATCTCGGGCAGGCCGATCCTGGCCTTGGGATTGTCGGCGGCAAAGATGCGATGGGTTGCAAGCGGCAGCTCCAGTCCGATCCCCAGGGCCGTGCCGGGCAGGGCTGCTGCGATGGGCTTGCCGCCCTTTTTTGTCTTGGGGTCCATACCCGCAAGCTCGATCTTGCGCAGCAGGTGGTGCAGCGTCATCACCCCGTCAAAGACTGACTGAGCGCCGCCCTCTTTCATGCTTGCGATGACGTTCAGGTCCATGCCGGCGGCAAAGTCCTTTTTGCCGCTGGTGATGACGATGCCCTTGACCGCTTCATCGGCCAGCGCGTCGTCGATCAATGCATTCAGTTCAGCCGCGCCGTCCAGAGACAGCACGTTCATCGACTTACCGGGCACGTCCCAGGTGACGATGGCGACGCCGTCGGCGTCTTTCTGCATGGTGAAATCGGTCATCCTTACCTCCCTCAGACGCGCTCGATGATGGTGGCCGCGCCCATGCCGGACGCGATGCACAGCGTGGCAAGGCCCACCGTCTTGTCCTGACGCTCAAGCTCGTCAAGCAGCGTGCCGATGATGATGGCTCCGGTCGCCCCCAGCGGGTGGCCAAGAGCAATCGCACCGCCATTGACGTTGACGACGGCGGGGTCGACGTCAAAGGCCTGCATGAAGCGCAGCACGACCGCGGCAAACGCCTCGTTCACCTCGAACAGGTCGATGTCGCTGATCGCCATGCCGCTGTCTTTCAGGATCTTTTCCGTCACTGGCACAGGGCCGGTCAGCATGATCGTCGGGTCGGTGCCGATCTTGGCAGTGGCGCGGATGCGGGCGCGGGGCTTTAGCCCGTAAGCCTTGCCGAACTCGGCATTGCCGATCAGCACAGCAGCCGAGCCGTCCACGATACCCGAGCTGTTGCCGGCGTGGTGGATGTGCTCGATACGGTCAAGGTGGGGGTATTTCAGCGTTGCCACCTTGTCGAAGCCGGGCATCATCTCACCCATTTCCTTGAAGCTGGCCTTAAGCCGGCCCAGATCCTCAAGCGTGGTGCCGGGCCGCATGTATTCGTCGCGGTCAAGGATGGTCAGTCCGTTCTGGTCCCTGACCGGCACGATCGACTTGGCAAAGCGGTTCTCGGCCCAGGCCTGTGCTGCGCGGCGCTGGCTTTCAACGGCAAGGCTGTCGGCCTGTTCGCGCGAAAAGCCGTATTCGGTGGCGATGATATCGGCGCTGATCCCCTGCGGGACGAAATAAGTCGGGAAGGTCAGGCTGGGGTCGACGGCGATGGCGGCGCCGTCGCTGCCCATGGCAACGCGGCCCATCATCTCGACCCCACCGGCGATATAGGCCTGGCCTGCGCCGCCCCTGATCTGGTTTGCGGCAATGTTCACGGCCTCCATGCCCGAGGCGCAGAAACGGTTGATCGACAGGCCCGGGATCGACTCGTCCAGATCCGAGGCCAAGACGGCCGAGCGTGCAAGGCAGCCGCCCTGCTCCTTGACCTGGGTGACATTGCCCCAGATCACGTCCTCGACCGCATGACCGGTCAAGCCGTTGCGTTCCCTGATCGCGTTCAGCAGCCGGGCCGAAAGCGCGACCGAGGTGACTTCGTGCAGGCTGCCGTCGGGGCGGCCCTTGCCGCGCGGGGTACGGGCGGCGTCATAGATATAGGCTTCGGTCATGCTTCCTCCTTCGCGGCCCGGTCCGCGGGGTTGCCGGGCATCAGATCATAGGGGTGTTTCCAGCCCGGCAGCGCCGAAATGCGCGTCAGCCAGGCGTCGATATGGGGCCAATCGGCGCGGTCAAAGCCGAAGGGCTCGGGATAAAAGAGATAGCTGCAGCACGAGAGGTCGGCGATGCTTGGCGCGTCCCCCGCCAGCCATTCGCGCCCGGCCAGATGGGCGTCCAGCGTTCTGAGCGCCGCCCGGCAGCGACCCTGCAGCCAAGCGATAACCTCGGCCGGGCGTTTGTCGGGGGGCAGGAAATTCATCAAAAAGCGCAATGCGCCGAATTGCGACGAACCTTTGTGATTGTCCCAAAACAGCCAGCGCATGATTTCGTTACGGTCCTCGCCGAGGAACTGGCCGGTCTTTTCCGCAAGATGCAGCAAGATCACACCTGATTGGGTCAGGGTCAGCCCGTCTTCGGCAAAGACCGGAGCCTCGGCCATTTCGTTCAGGGCGCGGTATTCGGGGCTGCGCGATGCGCCGTTGAAAAAGTCGACAAAGACCGGCTGCCAAGGATAGCCGGTCAGCTGCATCATCAGCGCCACTTTGTAAGAGTGGCCCGATTCCCCAAAACAGTAAAGCAGTGCTGGCATCCTGTCTCCTTTCCCTCCCACAAGGCATTAGGTGCGTGGCTGGCGCGGGTCCGGGGCCGGGGCGCTGGCCCCTTGTCCCTGCTGCCCCGCGCCGGGCCGTCTGTTTCAGAACTGCTCAGCCGTCAGCGCCATTACCGGATCAGCACCCGTGCGGATGCGCGCCAGATGCGTCGCGGTCATCGGCAGGTGACGCGCCATGTAATAGCGCCCGGTGGCGAGCTTGGTCTCATAGAAGGTCGCGTCGCCGGTCCCGGCGGCAAGCGCCGCACGTGCAGCAGCCGCCATGCGCACCCACATCAGGCCGAGCGCGACATGGCCAAAAAGATGCATGAAGTCATAGGACCCGGCCAGCGCGGCATTGGGGTTCTTGAGCCCATGTTCCATAAAGAACATCGCCGCCGCCTGCAGATCTTTCGAGGCCGCCTTGAGCGGGTCGAGGAAATCGGCCTTAAGCGTCTCATCCTCTTCATGCGCCTTGATGGTCTGGCGGATCATGTCAAAGAAACCCATGATCGGCTTGCCGCCTTCGGCCGCGAGTTTGCGACCGACGAGGTCAAGCGCCTGCACGCCGTTCGCGCCCTCGTAGATCATGGTGATGCGGGTGTCGCGGACGAACTGCGACATGCCCTGTTCCTCGATATAGCCGTGGCCGCCAAAGACCTGCTGGGCCTGGACCGCCACGTCAAAGCCCTTGTCAGTCAGGAAGCCCTTGATGACCGGGGTCAGCAGCGAGATGAGGTCATGCGCCTCTTTGTCATTGCCGATCACGGCGCGGTCGATCAGATGCGCGCCCCAAAAGGCCAGTGCGCGCGCCCCTTCCAGAAAACTTTTCTGGTCCATCAGGTTGCGGCGGATGTCGGGGTGGGCGATCAGCGGATCGGCCGGGCCCCCTGGATTGGCCTCTCCGGTCGCGGCACGACCTTGCAGACGCTCGCGCGCATAGGCGACGGCGTTCTGATAGGCGGCCTCGGCCACGGCATAACCCTGCAGGCCGACGCCGATACGGGCTTCGTTCATCATGGTGAACATGGCGCGCATGCCTTTGTGCAGCTCGCCCAGCAGCCAGCCTTTGGCGCCGTCATAGTTCATGACGCAGGTGGCATTGCCGTGAATGCCCATCTTTTCTTCAAGATTGCCGACCGACAGCTTGTTGCGTTCGCCCAGCGAACCGTCCTCATTGACGAGGAACTTGGGCACGATGAACAGCGAGATGCCCTTGGTGCCCGGACCGCCGCCCGGAGCCTTGGCCAGCACCAGATGGATGACGTTTTCCGACAGGTCGTTGTCACCGGCCGAGATAAAGATCTTTTGCCCGGTGATCAGATAGCTGCCGTCCGGCTGCGGCTCGGCCTTGGTGCGCAGCAGGCCCAGATCCGTACCGGCATGCGGCTCGGTCAGGTTCATGGTGCCGGTCCATTCGCAGCTGACCATCTTGGGCAGATAGGTCGCCTTCTGCTCATCCGTGCCATGGGCGCGGATGGCGGAATAGGCGCCATGGGTCAGGCCCTGATACATGGTAAAGGCCATGTTCGAGCCCGAAAACATCTCGCCCGCCGCAAGGCCGATCACATAGGGCATGCCCTGACCGCCATATTCGGGGTCGCAGTCGAGCGCGGTCCAGCCACCTTCGCGCATCTGCTGGAACGCCTCGGCAAAGCCTTTCGGCGTGTGGACGACGCCATTTTCCAGCCGACAGCCTTCGCGGTCACCGGTGGCATTCAGGGGGGCCAGCACCTCGGAGGCAATCTTGCCGGCTGCTTCCAGCACGGCCTGAGTAAAGTCGCGGTCAAGCTCGTCGTGGCCCGGAAGCTCTTGCCTGGAGATTTCGAGAACGTCATGCAGCAGGAACTGCATGTCACGGACGGGGGCGGAATAGGTTGTCATCGGTCCTCCCAGGGGTTCGACGTCAGGCGTCGGATTTCAGGTTGTTCAGCCACAGCTCACCATCGGCGATCTGCTGGCGCAATTCGGACATGGCTTCACCCAGTTCACGGTGCTGCTGCTCCATGTCAGCCAGCCGCTCGCGCGCTGCGCCAAGCGCGGCCTCGGTCTGGGTGATGTTGCGCTCGGCCGGGTCGTACAGTTCCAGCAACTGCCGGATCTGTTCGAGCGAAAAGCCAAAGCGGCGGCCGCGCAGGATCAGGGTCAGCCGGGCACGATCTGCGCGGCTGTAAAGCCGCTGCTGGCCGCGCCGCTCGGGGAACAGCAATTCGCGCGATTCGTAAAAGCGCAGCGTACGCGGCGTGACGCCAAAGGCGTCGCACATCTGGCGAATGGTCATCGGCGCTTCGCTCACGTCCGGTCCTTTCCCTCGCAGTCACCTGATCTGAATATAGGCCAGGTTGACGTGCACGTAAGGTGCGACGTGGCGTCAGAGAGTGCTCAGCCGGTCTGCGCCTCTCCGGCGGGTTTCTCATCGGCCTCCATGCCTTCGAGAATGGCCAGCGTTTCGTTGCGCAGGGCGCGCAGGTCGGTCATCGAGGTCTCAAGCTCGTCGCGCTGCTGGGCCAGTACCTCAAGCTGGCGATCGGCAAGTTCGATCCAGACCCGGTACTGTTCGCGGGTGCCCTTTTCGCCATAGATAAGCAGCCACTGGCGGATATCCTCAAGCGAGAAGCCAAAGCGGCGACCGCGAAGGATCAGTTTCATCCGTGCGATTTCGCGCGGGCCGTAAAATCGCGAGCGGCCTTCTTTGCGTGGGCTGAGCAATTCTATGTATTCGTAATAGCGCAGCGTCCGCGGCGTCACGTCGAAACGTGCGCACATCTCTTTGAAACCTATGTATTCGCTTTGGTCGCCATCGGACATCTGTCGAACCCCGTAATCGGATCATGGTCAGCCTAGCGCCGGGGTTGGCCAAACTCAACCATTGCGCGGCCGGGCTTGTCTGGCGGTGGCGTGCTGCTACCATTCACCTCACCCCAATCAGGAGGCACGAAGCATGAACGGAGCGTCACCCGAGGACGATCCTGAACAACGCCGGCGGATCGCGCGTCAGTTCATCGAGATAATCCCGCACGCCCGCGCGCTTGGCATGAGCCTGGACAAGCTGTCACCCGAAGGGACCGAAATCTCGTTGCCATGGCGCGAGGATCTGGTTGGCGACCCTGACAGCGGGGTCATTCATGGTGGCGTGATTTCTGCGCTGATGGATACATGCAGCGGCGCGGCGGTCATGGCCCATCCCGCAGGTGCGCGCTCGACCGCGACCATCGACCTGCGCATCGACTATATGCGCGCGGCAACGCCCGGTCAGACCATCCGCGCCCGCGCTGAATGCTATCACGTCACCCGCTCGGTCGCTTTTGTGCGTGCCTGGGCGATGGATGACGACGAATCGCGCCCTGTGGCTGCCGCCACCGGGGCCTTTACCATCGAGAGGTAACATGGCGGGCCGGAACGAACCCCTCGACGCGATCAAGTCGCGGCGCAACGGCACGCTGAACGCGCTGGTCAACAGCGTGCCCTATATCCGCTGGCTGGGGATCACCTTTGACCGGCGCGGAGATGAGCTGACGGCGGTGCTGCCCTTTGACGAAAAGCTGATCGGCAACCCGATGCTTCCCGCGATCCACGGCGGCGTCACGGCTGCCTTTCTGGAAGTCACTGCTATCGTCGAACTGACCTGGAGCGCGATCTGGGAGGACATGGAACAGGGCCGCATCGCCCCTGATGCCGCCGTGCCGGAAAGCCTGCCGCGCCTGCCAAAGACCATTGATTTTACAGTGGATTACCTGCGTTCCGGCCTGCCGCGTGACGCCTATGCGCGGGCGCGGGTGGTGCGTTCGGGCCGGCGCTATGCCAGCGTGCATGTCGAGGCCTGGCAGGATCATCGCAGCAAGCTTTTTGCCCAGGCGACCGGTCATTTTCTGATGCCGCAGAACGGCTGACCACATGGTTGAGACCTTGCCAGCCAGCGGCATGACCGGCGCGGACAGGCCAGTTTCGCATCGCCGTGTGCTGTCGATCGCCTTGCCGGTGGTGATTTCCAACGCCACCGTTCCGATCCTTGGCGCCGTCGATACCGGCGTTATCGGCCAGCTGGGAGAGGCGGCGCCCATCGGCGCGGTGGGGCTGGGGGCGGTGATTCTTGCCTCGATCTACTGGATCTTTGGCTTTCTGCGTATGGGGACCTCGGGCCTTGTCGCCCAGGCCCATGGCGCAGGGAATGAGGGCGAGGCCGGCGCGCATCTGCTGCGGGCGCTGGGAATCGGAATCATCGCCGGGCTGGTATTCATCCTGTTGCAAGGGCTGCTTTTTGCCGGGGCCTTTCGCCTTGCCCCGGCCTCGCCCGAGGTTGAAGCCCTGGCGCGGCAATATCTTGGCCTGCGGATCTGGGGGGCCCCGGCCACCATCGCGCTGTACGCCATCACCGGCTGGCTGATCGCGACCGAGCGGACCCGGTCGGTGCTGGTCCTGCAACTGGTGATGAACGGGCTGAATATCCTGCTGGATCTGTGGTTCGTGCTGGGTCTTGGCTGGGGTGTGCCCGGTGTGGCCGGCGCGACCCTGATTGCCGAATGGTCGGGGCTGGCGCTTGGCCTGTGGTTTGCGCGTCACGCCATCCGTGCCGCCGTACGGCGGTCCGGGCTTATGGCCCGCGACCGGATCGAAGAACTGGTGCGCGTGAACGGCGATATCCTGATCCGCTCGGTACTGCTGCAGGGGTCGTTCACCACCTTCATGTTCATGGCGGCAGGGCGCGGAGATGTGACGCTTGCTGCCAATCAGGTGCTTTTGCAGTTTCTGGAAATCGTCGCCTATGGGCTGGACGGTTTCGCCTTTGCGGCCGAATCGCTGGTCGGGCAGGCGGTCGGGGCGCGGCGGCTGGATCGGTTGCGCCAGTCGGTGCGCGTCGCCTCGGGCTGGGGTGTCGCCGGGGCAGCGATCCTGTCGCTGACCTTTCTGCTTTTCGGACCGGCGATCATCGACCTGCTCACCACCTCGCCCGAGGTGCGGGCAGAGGCACGGCATTATCTGCCATGGCTGATCGCCGCGCCGGTGATCGGCATTGCTTCGTGGATGCTTGACGGGGTGTTCATCGGTGCGACCCGCACGCGTGAGATGCGCAATGCCATGCTGGTGTCGGTCGGGGTTTACGCGGCTTTGGTGACGCTGCTGCCCGCGCTTTTCGGCAATCACGGCCTATGGGCGGCGCTGATGGGGTTGAATGCGCTGCGCGGGGTGACAATGTGGCGGCTTTATCCCCGGGTCGAGGCCGCCTTGTCCTGAATATGCACAGCGCCCCGCGAATCGGGGCGCTGTGGTGATATCTCGTCCTACAGCTCTTTGATGATCTGCTGGCGGGCGGTAACGCGCAGTTCGGCCATTTTGGTGCGGATGGTCGTCTCATCTGCCTTGCCTTCCAGATCGGCGGCAAGCTTGCGATAGACATCCTCATCGCCCGGCTCATCGAAATCCGAGCTGACCACGGTCAGCGCATAGGCGCGGGCGTCGTCGCCCGTCTTGCCCAGCAAACCGGCCGCCCATTCGCCAAGCAGGCGATTGCGCCGCGCCTCGGCCTTGAAGTTCAGTTCGGCATCATGGGCGAATTTCGCCTCATGTGCGCGCTCGCGGTCGTCAAAGGTAGTCATGGCGGCCTCCGGCTAGGGGTGATCCCGTGGTTCTTTTTGCTGGATATGCCCATGCGCGCGCCCCATCGCAAGCCCGTATTGCCCCTGACCCTCATTCTGGCCTATAGCGCGGGTAGGAATTCTCACCTTGCGGACGGGGGACGCGCAGCATGGCACCAAGGCGCAAGAAAATCTACGAAGGCAAGGCCAAGATTCTGTATGAGGGCACCGAGCCGGGAACGCTCATCCAGTATTTCAAGGATGACGCCACCGCCTTCAACGCGCAGAAGAAGGCGACGATCGAGGGTAAGGGGGTGCTGAACAACCGCCTGTCCGAGTTCTTTATGACCGGGCTGACCAGCATCGGCGTGCCCAATCACTTTATCCGCCGCATCAACATGCGCGAGCAGCTGGTGCGTCAGGTCGAGATCATCCCGCTTGAGGTGATCGTGCGCAATTTCGCCGCCGGCTCGATTGCCAAGCGGCTGGGGATGGAGGAAGGCACGCAGCTTCCGCGGCCTATCGTCGAATACAGCTTCAAGAATGATGAGCTGGGCGACCCCTTCGTTTCTGAGGAATATATCATCGCCTTTGGCTGGGCGAGCCAGCAGGACCTGGACGATATCGTGTCGCTGGCGCTGCGGGTGAATGACTTCCTCTCGGGCGTGTTCTTTGGTGTCGGCATCAAACTGATCGACTTCAAGATCGAGATCGGCCGCATCTGGGACGGCGATTTCATGCGTCTTGTCGTCGCCGATGAGATCAGCCCCGACTCCTGCCGTCTCTGGGACGTCAAGACCGGGCAAAAGCTCGACAAGGACGTGTTCCGCCGCGATCTGGGCAGCCTGACCGATGCCTATACCGAGGTGGCCCGCCGGCTGGGCCTGATGCCCGCCAACACCGCCTCGCTGACCAAACCGACGCTTATCAACTGAAAGGCCCGCCGATGAAAGCCCGTGTCACCATCATGCTTAAGGATGGCGTTCTGGATCCGCAGGGCGAGGCCATCCGCCACGCCCTCGGCGGCCTTGGTTTTCAGGGCGTCTCGGGCGTGCGTCAGGGCAAGGTGATCGAGCTGGACCTGGCTGCCACCGATGCCGAGGCAGCCAAGGCCGAGGTCGCGCGCATGTGCGAGGGTCTGTTGGCCAATACGGTGATCGAGAAATACGCCGTCGAAATCGTCTGATCTGCCGGGCCGGGCGTTGCTCCGGCCTTTGGTGTTCAGGCAGCAGCCGGGAGGGCGGTTTTCGTGATCGACAAGCTCTCCATGTTCATGGCGCTGGCGCGGGAAAAGCATTTTGGCCGCGCCGCCGAATCGCTGGGCATCACCCAGCCGACCCTGTCATCCGCCATCCGCGCGCTTGAAGAACAGCTGGGCGTGCAGCTTGTGCGCCGGGGCTCGCGCTTTCAGGGTCTGACGCCCGAAGGCGAACGGGTCCTTGGCTGGGCGCGCCGCATCGTCGCCGACGCCCGCGCCATGCAGGCCGAGATGGAGGCCAGTCGCAAGGGCGTCTCGGGCCGGCTGCGCATCGGCGTCATCCCGACTGCCATGCCGCGTATCGCCGAGCTGACCGGGCCATTCCTGCGCCGCCACCCGAATGCCGGGGTCTCGATCCTGTCGCGCAGTTCGGACGAAATCCGCGAGCAGATCGAGGCGCTGGAACTTGATGCCGGTGTGACCTACCTCGACAGTGAGCCTTTGGGCCGGGTGCAAAGCCTGCCACTTTATCGCGAGACCTACTGCCTGATTGACCGCAGCGAACTTGGCAGTCCGGTCGGCTGGGCCGAGGCGGCGACGCGGCCGCTGTGCCTTTTGACGCCCGACATGCAGAACCGTCGCATCGTCACCCGCCATCTGGTCGAGGCGGGGGCGGATGCGCTGCCACGGGTCGAATCGACCTCAATGCTGGCAATTCTTTCGCATGTGGCGACCGGGGACTGGGCTGCGATCCTGCCCCGGGCGCTGGCACGGGGCCTGCCCTTGCCCGAGGGCGTGCGCGCCCGCGACCTGACTGGCGAAGGGCATATGGTTGGTCTGGTGGTTGCCAGCCGCGAGCCGCATCCGCCGCTGGTCGAGGCGCTGCTTCGTATTACCGCATCAATAGATACATTCGATCAATAGACGGTATATCACGATTGTTTTGTCTATCGTTGGGCTTTAGTCTGGACAAAATTGATGAGCCCGGACGACCCAGCCATGACTGTACCAGCGATTGACGCTGATTTCCTGTTGCGCCTTGATGAGATCATCGCCGCCCATAAGGGCCGCGAGGGGCCGCTTCTGCCCATTCTGCACGACATTCAGGCCGAATGGGGCCATGTCCCCGAGGCCGCGCAGCCGGTCATCGCCGAGGCCTTGGGCATGACCCGTGCCGAGGTGCATGGCGTGGTCAGCTTTTATCATGATTTCCGGGATCATCCGCATGGCCGGCATGTCCTGCGCCTGTGCCGGGCCGAGGCTTGCCAGTCGATGGGGGCCGAGGCTTTGGCCGATGAGGTCCGTGCTGCGCTGGGGATTGACTGGCATGAGACGACGCCCGACGGGCGGCTGACGCTTGAGCCGGTGTTCTGCCTTGGGCTTTGCGCCTGTGCGCCGTCGGCACAGATGGGCGACCGGCTGCTTGGCCGCGCCGATCTGGCCAAGGTGCAGAAACTGGTGGCGGAGGCAGGGGCATGAGAGTCTGGGTTCCTCTCGACGCTGCTGCAAGGGCTCTTGGCGCTGACGAAGTCGCCGAGGCGCTTTCGCGCGAATTCACCGTCACCCGCAACGGTACCCGCGGAATGGTCTGGCTTGAGCCTTTGGTCGAGGTCGAGCGTGACGGGGTGCGCTATGGCTATGGTCCGGTGATGCCGGAGGATGCCGCCTCGGTTGCCGGGGCGATCCGCACCGGTTCCGAGCATCCGCTGGCCTTGGGGCCGGTCGAGGAACTGCCATGGATGAAGGCACAGACCCGGCTGACCTTTGCCCGCGTGGGCGTCATCGACCCTCTGTCGGTCGATGAGTATGAGGCCCATGGTGGCCTTGCAGGTCTGCGTCGCGCGATCAGCGTCGGTCCGGAAAAGATCGTTGATGAGGTCACCGAATCCGGCCTGCGCGGCCGTGGTGGCGCAGGTTTCCCGACCGGCATCAAATGGAAGACTGTGGCGGGTGCCAAGGCCGTTCGCAAATACATCGTCTGCAATGCGGATGAGGGCGATTCGGGCAGTTTTGCCGACCGTATGCTGATGGAGGGCGATCCTCTGGTCCTGATCGAGGGCATGACGATCGCGGGCATCGCGGTCGGTGCGGTTCAGGGCTATGTCTATATCCGCAGCGAATATCCCGATGCGATCCGGCTGATGCAGGCTGCAATCGTTCGGGCGCGGCAGGCGGGAATTCTGGGCCAGTCTGTCCTTGGCTCGGGCCATGCCTATGACATGGAGGTGCGCGTCGGCGCCGGAGCCTATGTCTGCGGCGAGGAAACGAGCCTGCTCAACAGCCTTGAGGGCAAGCGCGGCATCGTCCGTGCCAAGCCGCCGATTCCGGCGCTGGAAGGTTTCCTTGGCCGTCCGACGGTTGTGAACAACGTGATCTCGCTGGCCTCGGTGCCGTGGATCCTTACCCATGGTGCGGCGGAATATGCCCGGCTGGGCATCGGTCGCTCAAAGGGTACGATCCCGGTCCAGCTGGCTGGCAACGTCAGATATGGCGGGCTGTTCGAGGTCGCTTTTGGCATGAGCCTGCGCCAGATCATCGAAGAGATCGGCGGCGGCACAGCCTCGGGCCGGCCGGTCAAGGCGGCGCAGGTCGGCGGACCGCTTGGCTCATATATCCCGCATTGGAATTTCGATCTGCCCTTTGGCTATGAAGAGCTTGCGAGCAAAGAGGGGCTGCTTGGCCACGCCGGCATCACCGTCTTTGACGACACTGCCGACATGCTGAAGCTTGCGCGCTTTGCCATGGAGTTCTGCGCCGTCGAAAGCTGTGGCAAGTGCACGCCCTGCCGTATCGGTTCGATCCGCGGGGTCGAGACGATCGACCGTATTGCCCAGGGCGATGAAACGGGGATCGCGATCCTGACCGATCTTTGCAACACGATGAAATGGGGATCGCTTTGCGCGCTGGGGGGCTTTGCGCCCTTTCCGGTCATGTCCGCGCTGACCCATTTCCCCGAAGATTTCAGCGGGCGCCGCGAGCCCCGCAGGGAGGCCGCCGAATGAAGGACTTTATCATTCCCGACCGCGACATGGGTACCCCGGCGGTCAAATCCGATGTCACTGTCAACCTGACCGTGGACGGCATTTCCGTCAGCGTTCCTGCGGGTACCAGTGTCATGCGCGCTGCTGCCGTGGCTGGGATTTCGGTCCCCAAACTGTGCGCGACGGATCATGTCAGTGCCTTTGGCTCATGCCGGCTGTGCGTGGTGCAGATCGACGGGATGCGGGGTCTGCCTGCCTCATGCACCACCCCGGTGGCCGAGGGCATGGTCGTCCATACCCAGACAGATGATGTCGCCCGCGTCCGCAAAGGCGTGATGGAGCTGTACATCAGCGATCACCCGCTGGACTGTCTGACCTGTGCCGCTAATGGCGATTGCGAATTGCAGGACATGGCCGGGGCCGTCGGTCTGCGCGAAGTGCGTTATGAGCCGGGCAAGAACCATTTTGCCCGCCGCGATGCCGAGGGGCCGAACCCCGAATACCGGCCCAAGGATCAGTCGAACCCCTATTTCACCTTCGACCCGGCGAAATGCATCGTCTGTTCGCGTTGCGTCCGGGCCTGCGAAGAGGTGCAGGGTACTTTTGCGCTGACCATCGAGGGGCGGGGCTTTGACAGCCGCGTCTCGGCCGGGATGGGGTCCGACAGTTTCCTGTCTTCGGATTGTGTCAGTTGCGGGGCCTGTGTGCAGGTCTGCCCGACTGCGACCCTGATCGAAAACAGCGTCATCCAGATCGGAACGCCCGAGCATATCGTCAAGACGACCTGCGCCTATTGCGGGGTCGGCTGCTCGTTCGATGCCCATATGCGCGGTGAAGAGGTCGTGCGCATGGTGCCAGGCAAGGACGGCAAGGCCAACCATGGCCATAGCTGCGTCAAGGGTCGCTTTGCCTGGGGCTATGCAACCCACCGTGAACGCCAGACACAGCCGATGGTGCGTGAACGGATCACCGACCCCTGGCGTGTCGTCACCTGGGATGAGGCGCTGGATTTCGCCGCCAGCCGATTGCGCCAGGCCCAGCAGGACCATGGACGCGACGCCATCGGTGTCATCACCTCGTCGCGCTGCACCAATGAGGAAACCTATCTGGTGCAGAAACTGGCGCGCGCCGTCTTTCTTAACAACAACACCGATACCTGCGCGCGGGTCTGTCATTCTCCGACCGGCTACGGGCTGAAGACGACTTTTGGCACATCGGCGGGCACGCATGATTTCGACTCGGTCGAAGAGACCGATCTGGCGCTGATCATCGGTGCGAACCCGACCGACGGGCACCCGGTCTTTGCCTCGCGCCTGCGCAAGCGGCTGCGGCAGGGCGCGGGGCTGATCGTAATTGACCCGCGTCAGATCGACCTGCTCAAGACCCCGCATATGGGCGAGGGGCTGCACCTGCCGCTGCGTCCGGGCACCAACGTCGCCGTCCTGACCGCGATCGCGCATGTGATCGTGACCGAGGGGCTTTATGACGAGGGCTTTATCCGCACGCGCTGCGACTGGGATGAATTCCTGGCCTATGCCGAGTTCCTCAGGGACCCGCGCCACGCGCCCGAAGAGGTCGAGAAACTGGCCAAAGTCCCGGCCGAACTGATCCGCAAGGCGGCCCGTGCCTATGCCGCCGCGCCGCGGGCAAGTATCTATTACGGCCTTGGCGTGACCGAGCATTCGCAGGGCTCGACCACGGTGATGGCGATTGCGAATCTTGCCATGCTGACCGGTAACATCGGTCGCCCCGGCACCGGCGTGAACCCGCTGCGCGGTCAGAACAACGTGCAGGGCTCTTGCGACATGGGCAGCTTCCCGCATGAATATCCGGGCTATCGCCATGTCTCGGACCCCGAGGCGCGGGCGATTTATGAACGTGTCTGGGGGGTCGAGCTGTCGCCTGAACCGGGCCTGCGCATCCCCAACATGTTTGATGAGGCGCTGGCCGGCCGTTTCCGTGGTCTTTACTGCCAGGGCGAGGATATCGTCCAATCGGACCCCGACACCCACCACGTCACCTCGGCGCTGAAGGCGATGGATATCGTCATCGTGCAGGATCTTTTCCTGAACGAGACCTCGAACTACGCCCATGTCTTCCTGCCGGGTTCGAGCTTCCTTGAAAAGAACGGCACCTTCACCAATGCCGAACGGCGCATCAACATGGTTCGCCGCGCCATGACGCCGCGCAACGGATACGAGGACTGGGAAGTCACCCAGTTGCTTGCGAACCGGATGGGCGCGAACTGGTCCTATACCCACCCGCGCGAGATCATGGCCGAGATCGCGCTGACCACGCCCAGCTTCTCGGGCGTGACCTATGACCTGCTTGACCGGGTTGGTTCGGTGCAATGGCCGTGCAACGAAAATGCCCCGCTGGGCACGCCGCTGATGCATATCGACGGTTTCGTGCGCGGTAAGGGCAAGTTCGTCCATACCGAGTATATCGCGACCGAAGAGCGGACCGGTGCGCGTTTCCCGCTGTTGCTGACGACCGGGCGCATTCTGTCGCAGTACAACGTCGGCGCGCAGACACGGCGTACAGAAAACGTGGTCTGGCACGCCGAGGATCTGCTGGAGATCCACCCCTCGGACGCCGAAAACCGCGGTATTCGCGAAGGCGATTGGGTGCGGGTGGCCTCACGCTCGGGCGAGACGACGCTAAGGGCCCATATCACCGAGCGGGTGGCGCCGGGGGTGGTTTATACCACCTTCCATCACCCGACGACTCAGGCCAATGTGGTGACTACGGACAATTCCGACTGGGCCACCAACTGTCCCGAGTTCAAGGTGACCGCCGTGCAGGTCAGTCCCTCGAACGGCCCGTCGGAGTGGCAAGAGGAGTATCGTCACCATTCCGAACTCGCGCGTCGTATCCTGCCCACCGCAGCGGAATGACAAGGTTCCGGACCGGATGCGGGACATGAACGGGGTTTTGCGCTGGCAGGGCGGCTGGCATCAGGCCGCACCGCCCCCGGCGCCGCAGGAATGCCCCGTCGCCATTGTCATCGACGGCATGAGTCAGGCGGTGCTGATGGCGACGCCGCATGACCTGCGCGACTTTGCTTTGGGGTTTGCGCTGACCGAGGGGCTGATCGCCTCGCCCGAGGATGTCGAGGGGTTTGACGAAGCCGAGGCCCCGGCCCGCGGCTTTCCCGCATGCGAGGCACGGCTGTGGCTGCGTCCCGGCCTGTCAGCACGACTGGCCGAGCGTCGGCGCAGCATGATTGGCCCGGTTGGTTGCGGGCTGTGCGGCGTGGACAGTATCGAGGCAGCTTTGCCCGAGATCGTGCCCGTCAGTTCGGACTGGTCTATGCCGCCCGAACAGGTGGCAGAGGCCATGGCCGCGCTGACCGAAGGGCAGATCCTGCGCCGTCAGACCCCGGCAATTCATGGCGCGGCCTTTTGGGATGGTGCCCGCGCCATCACCCGCGAAGATGTTGGCCGTCACAATGCGCTGGACAAGCTGGCCGGTGCCCTTGCCGTTGCGGGACAGGCGGCGGGGCAGGGTGCGATTGTCATGTCCTCGCGCCTGTCGGTCGATCTGGTGCAAAAGGCTGCCCGTATCGGTGCGCCCGTTTTAATCGGTGCAAGCGCCCCGACCGCGCTTGCGCTTGACTGGGCTGAACGCGCGGGCATCACGCTGATCGCACGCTCGCGGCAGGACAGTTTTGATCTTTACACCCACCCCTGGCGTATCGCCGGAAGTTCAGGTTTGAGATGACCGAGACCATGACCCATAACAAGCTGATCCGCATGGCGACCCAGATGGCAGATTTCTTTCGCAGCCAGCCTGATCGCCCCGCGCCTGAGGCTGTCGCCGCCCATATCAACGATTCCTGGTCGCCCCGCATGCGTCAGGACTTTGTCGAACAGATCCGTGCCGGTGCCGAGGCCGATCCGGTGGTGCGCGAGGCGGCGGATCTCATTCGCATCTGATCGGTGCAGGTGCGCTTTTTGCCTCTGCCGCCCAAGCTTTCGGCGTGATAGCGTGACGGCATGGCACAGCTACCTTCCCGGCAAGAGATTCTCGACTGGGTGTCCGCCCACCCGGACGCCACCGCCAAGCGCGATATCGCCAAGGCTTTTGGGATAAAGGGGGCGGCGCGGATCGAGCTCAAGCGTATTCTGAAAGAGCTTGAGGCCGACGGTCTGCTAGAACGCCGCCGCCGCCATTACCATGATGCCGAGCGTCTGCCTCCGGTGACGGTGGTGCAGCTTTTGCCGCCTGATCGCGATGGCGACATCTTTGCCAGGCCGCTGGAGTGGCAGGGTGAGGGGCCGATGCCGCGCATCCTGTACGCAGCTCTTAAATCCGACCCGGCGGTCGCGCCGGGTGAACGCATCCTAGCCCGGCTGATCGAGACCCGGGGCGAGGATCATGATTATCAGGCCCGGCTGATCCGCCGCATCGGCACGGTCCAGCACCGCATCGTCGGCATTTTTCGCGCCTCGGCGGGCGGTCCCGAGGCGGGGGGGCGTATTCTGCCCATCGACAAGGGGCAGGATAAGGAATGGCAGGTGCGCCCCGGCGACGCCCATGGTGCGCAAAGCGGCGAACTGGTCGAGGCCGAACAGGTCGGCCCGCGCGGCCGTCTTGGCCTGCCCATGGCACGCATCGTCGAACGGCTGGGCGACCCTTCGGCGCCCAGGGCGGTCAGCCTGATCGCCATCCATCAGCACGGCATTCCCGATGATTTCCCCGACGACGTGATCGCCGAGGCGGATGCCGCCAGCCCCGCGACCATGAAGTCACGCGAGGATCTGCGCCATTTGCCATTTGTCACCATTGATCCCGTTGATGCCCGCGACCATGACGATGCCGTCATGGCCGAGACGCATGAGGACGGCGGTGCAACAATCTGGGTCGGCATCGCCGATGTGGCGCATTACGTCCGCCCCGGCTCGGCCCTTGATCGTGAGGCACGGCTGCGCGGCAACTCGACCTATTTCCCTGACCGGGTGGTGCCGATGCTGCCCGACGTCCTTTCAGGGGATCTTTGTTCGCTGCATGAAGGCATTGACCGGCCGGTGATCGCCGTGCGTATGCGGCTGGATGCGCAGGGCAACAAGGTCAGCCACAGTTTTCATCGCGGCATGATCCGTTCGGCCGCGAGCCTTAGCTATGAACAGGCGCAGGCAGCGGCGGACGGCAACCCTGATGAGCAGACCGGCCCGCTGATCGACAGTGTGATCCGCCCGCTTTGGGCTGCCTATGCGCTGCTGAAGGCCGCGCGTGAGCGTCGCCAGCCGCTGGAACTTGACCTGCCCGAGCGTCGGATCGAGCTGACTGCTGACGGGCGTGTCAAATCGGTCAACTTCCGCGAACGTTTTGACGCGCACCGGCTGATCGAGGAATTCATGGTGCTGGCCAATGTCGCCGCCGCCGAAGAGCTTGAGCGTCTGCGCCGTCCGCTGCTTTATCGCGTGCACGAAGAGCCGACGGTGGAAAAGCTTGATGCGCTGCGCGAGGTGGCCGAGGCTTCGGGCTTTACCCTTGCACGTGGACAGGTCCTGCAGACCCGGCATCTGAACCGGCTGCTGGAACAGGCCGAGGGATCAGAGTTCGATGAGCTGATCAATATGACCGCGCTGCGTTCCATGCAGCAGGCCTATTACCACCCCGAGAATTTTGGTCACTTTGGACTGGCGCTGCGATCCTATGCGCATTTCACCTCTCCCATCCGTCGCTATTCGGACCTGATCGTGCATCGCGCACTGATCACCGGCCATAAATGGGGCGCTGACGGGCTGTCGCCGCAGGATATCGAGCGACTGTCCGAGACAGCGCAACATATCTCGGAAACCGAGCGCCGCTCGATGGCGGCCGAGCGGGATACAACTGACCGCTATCTTGCGGCCTATCTGGCTGATCGGGTGGGGGCCGAGTTTACCGGTCGGGTCAGTGGCGTGCAGCGGTTCGGCGCTTTCGTACGGCTGGACGAAACCGGGGCGGACGGGCTTTTGCCGATCCGCGAGATCGGGCGAGAGTATTTCCATTATGACCCCGATGCGCAGGTGCTCATGGGGTCAGAGACGGGGCTGGAGATCGGTATTGGTCAGCGGGTCACCGTCCGGCTTTCCGAGGCGGTGCCGGTGACCGGCGGTCTGATGCTTGAGTTGCTGGAGGTCGAGGGTCGGCCGCTGCCGCAAAGCGGCCGTCGCGGCGCAGGCAAAGGGCCGATACGCAAGCGTGCGACCCAGGCCCGGCTGGCTGAAATCAAGCGCGCGCAAAAACGCCGCCGCGTCCGCCGCCAGCGCTGAAACGCGCCAGACCTCGCAGCGATCTGATAATGAATGGGGCGGCCCGGTGGACCGCCCCTTGTTGTTTTCCCTGTCAGACTTTCGCCGTCAGTGTTCAGCCGATGGCGGCGGCGCGAACGTCGTCGTCGATCTTGTCGGCGTATTGGGCAAAGTTGTCGCTGAACATGCTGACCAGTTTGCGTGCCTGGGCATCATAGGCCGCAGGATCGGTCCAGGTCTGGCGCGGATCAAGCAACTTGTCCTCGACGCCCGGGACCGAGACCGGAACTTCGAAGCCGAAATTCGGGTCCTTGCGGAATTCGGCATTGTTCAGCGAACCGTCCAGCGCAGCGGTCAGCAGGGCACGGGTAGCCTTGATCGGCATGCGCTTGCCGGTGCCGAAAGCGCCGCCGGTCCAGCCGGTGTTGACCAGCCAGCAGGTTGCGCCGGTCTTGGCGATTTTTTCCTGCAGCAGCTTGCCATAGACCTCGGGGCGGCGCGGCATGAAGGGCGCGCCGAAGCAGGTCGAGAAGGTCGGGGTCGGTTCGGTCACACCGACCTCGGTGCCCGGGGTCTTGGAGGTAAAGCCCGACAGGAAGTGATACATCGCCTGCGCCGGGGTCAGCCGCGCGATCGGCGGCAGCACGCCATAGGCGTCGCAGGTCAGCATGATCACGTTCCTGGGCTGGCCACCCAGCGAGCTTGCCGAGGCGTTCGAGATATAGTCCAGCGGATAGGCGCAGCGCATGTTGTCGGTGATCGAGTTATCCTCGAAGTCCAACTCCAGCGTGTCCGGATCAAAGACCATGTTTTCGATCACGGTGCCGAATTTCGAGCAGGTGGCATAGATCTCGGGCTCGGCCTCGGCCGACAGGTTGATCGTCTTGGCGTAGCAGCCGCCCTCGAAGTTAAAGATGCCGTGGTCGGACCAGCCGTGCTCGTCATCGCCGATCAGCGTGCGCGAGGGATCGGCCGACAGCGTGGTCTTGCCGGTGCCCGACAGGCCGAAGAAGATGGCCGAGTCATCGGGATTGCCGATCGCGTGGTTGGCCGAGCAATGCATCGGCATCACGCCTTTTTCCGGCAGGATGTAGTTCAGCAGGGTAAAGACCGACTTTTTGTTTTCGCCGGCATAGGCGGTGTTGCCGATCAGGATCAGCTTCTTGTCGAAGTTCAGCGCGATCACCGTTTCCGAGCGGCAGCCGTGTTTCGCCGGATCCGCCTTGAAGCTGGGGCAGTTGATGATGGTGAACTCGGGCACAAAGCTTGCAAGCTCGGCCAGTTCGGGGCGGCGCAGAAGGTGGCGGATGAAAAGCCCGTGCCAGGCCAGTTCGGTCACGACCCGCACGTCAAGGCGCAGGGCAGGATCCGCGCCGCCGTAGAGGTCCTGAACGTAGTATTCCTTGCCCTTCATATGCTCAAGCATATCGGCGTGCAGGCGGTCAAAGGCCTCGGGCTCCATCGGGCGGTTGTTTTCCCACCAGATGGTGTTTTCGACCGAAGGGGTGCGCACGACATGTTTGTCCTTGGGCGAGCGGCCTGTATGGGCGCCGGTCGAGACAAGGAACGTGCCGCCCAGACCCAGCCTGCCTTCGCCGTGCTGGATCGCAGCTTCGATCAGCGCCGGTTCGAGCAGGTTGTAGTGGACTTTGCCGAGCCCCGTGATTCCCTGGTCTTCGAGACGGCAATTCGGATTGACGCGCGGTTCGGTCATGGCACCTGTGCTCCTGCTTAATTCCGGGCCGGCAACCGGCCGTTGCGCGTCCTATAACACGGCATTTCCCCGGCGAAAGTGCAGTTATGGACAGGGTTAGCGCAATCAGGAAAGGTTAGCGCAATCATTTGCCCGGCCGTAGAGTTGTCCATAAGAAAACGTCACAAAGCCAAGCCGTCCACGCGCGAAAACCGGGGTGATTCGCCCCCGACGAATGAGGTGCCCGCGATGATCCTGCATGCGTCCTGCATCGCTCATTCCGGCAGGGGGCTGCTGATCCTTGGCCCCTCGGGGTCTGGAAAATCGACGCTCGCGCTTGAGTTGATGGCATTTGGCGCGGCGCTGGTTGCCGATGACCGCACCATTCTGAACGTCCGGCAGGGCCGGATCATCGCCGATGCCCCCGATTCGATTCGTGGCCGGATCGAGGCGCGCGGGGTCGGTATCCTGAATGCGCAGGCCCATGGCCCGGTCGAACTGGCACTGGCGGTGGATCTTGAGCGGCCCGAGCCCGACCGCCTGCCGCCCGATCGCCACATTGAGCTGATGGATTGCCGCTTGCCTCTTGTCCTTGGCGCGGGGCAGGTCCATCTTGCGCCGATGCTGCTGCAATATCTTATCGCCGGCAGGGCCGATACGGATATGCACGGGAGGTAAGAGCCAAGCGATGCCGGAGGCCAACAGCCCCACCGAGACCCATGAAGAAGAAGCGCAACGGCTGGTACTGATCACCGGCCCGTCGGGTGCCGGGCGCTCGACCGCGATCAACGTGCTTGAGGATCTGGGCTACGAGGCCATCGACAACCTGCCGCTGTCGCTGGTGCCCCGGCTGCTGGATGGCCCGACGCGGCCTGTGCCCCTGGCGCTGGGGCTGGATGTGCGCAACCGCGACTTTTCGGTCTCAAACCTTATCGAGTTGATCGACCGGCTGACCCGGCTGCCCGAATATGCGCCCGAAGTACTGTTTCTGGACTGTTCGACCGAACAGCTTCTGCGCCGCTTTAATGAGACCCGCCGCCGCCATCCGCTGCGGCTTGAGGGCTCGCCGCTGGAAGCGATTGTGGCCGAACGTGACATGCTCGCCCCGATCCGGGCGCGCGCCGATGTGCTGGTCGATACATCAGAGCTGTCGCCGCATGATCTCAAGGCCGAGCTGTCGCGCTGGTTCGAGACCGAGCCGGGGCGCAGGCTGACCGTCTCGGTCCAGTCATTTTCTTACAAGCGGGGCGTGCCGCGCGGCGTCGACATGATGTTTGACTGTCGCTTTCTGTCGAACCCGCATTGGAAGCCGGAATTGCGACCTCTGGACGGGCGTGATGCGCCTGTTCAGGACTATGTGATGGCCGATCCGCGATTCGACGAATTCTTCCGTCGCGTCCGTGATCTTGCACTTTTTACCCTGCCTGCCCATCTTGAGGAAGGTAAAGCCCACCTGGCAATCGGCTTTGGCTGCACAGGGGGGCGACACCGTTCTGTCACAATGGCGGAAAAAATGGCAGATGCGCTTGCGAAAGCAGGCTGGCAGGTGTCAATTAGACATCGGGAACTTGAACGCCGTGAAAAGGCGCCGGCACCTTGGGATGATGGCCAGGTTTTGGCCTCTCGCACGGCCCGGGCGCAGGGTTGACGGCTGTGCGTGGTGAGGCGAATTGATAGGGATTGTCATCGTGGCGCATGGGGGCCTGGCCCGGGAATATCTCTCGGCGGTCGAACATGTTGTGGGGCCCCAGACCGGAATCAGGGCCGTGGCGATCGAGGAAAACCATGACCGTGGCGAAAAGCAGGCCGAAATATGTGCCGCTGCCGACGCGGTGGATGCGGGCGACGGCGTGGTCGTGGTGACGGACCTGTTCGGCGGCTCGCCTTCGAACCTGTCGCTGATGGCTTGTGCGGCGCGCAACCGGGCCATTCTTTATGGGGCCAATCTGCCCATGCTGGTCAAGCTGGCCAAGTCGCGCAAGTTGCCGGTCGCCGATGCGGTGTCGCTGGCCAAGGATGCGGGCCGCAAGTATATTAACAGCTATGACGTCGTGCCCGCCGATGTGCTGCCCATCCCGAAACGTGCCTTTTCATGAATGATATGACCAACGGGGCGATTACCCGCGAACTGGCGATCATCAACGAAAAGGGCCTTCACGCCAGGGCCAGCGCAAAATTCGTCGAGACGGTTGAGCGTTTTGATGCACGGGCGACCGTCGAAAAAGACGGGATGTCGGTTGCAGGCGATTCGATCATGGGCCTTTTGATGCTGGCCGCTCCGCGCGGCAGCGCCATTCGCGTCACGACAACCGGCGCACAGGCGAAAGAGCTTGCCGATGCGCTGACCGCCCTTGTCGAGGATTACTTCGGCGAAGGCATGTAAGGGCCGGACATGGCCCGCGCGTCCTACCATCACGGCAATCTGCGTCAGGCCCTTGTCGAGGCCACGGTACAGCTGATCGAAGAGAAGGGCCCGCAGGCCTTTACTCTGGCCGAAGCTGCGCGTCTGGCCGGTGTCAGTGCCGCCGCGCCCTATCGCCATTTCTCTGGCCGTGACGAATTGCTGGAAGAGGTTGCGCGGCAAGGGTTCGATGAGTTCTCGGAACGTCTGGACGATGCTTTCGACAATGGCAGGCCGACGCCGCTGACTGCCTTTCTGCGCATGGGGCAGGCCTATCTGAGCTTTGCCGCTGAAAGGCGCGGCTTTTACATCGCCATGTTCGAATCCGGTATCTCGATTGCGGGTAATGCCGGACTGGCGCAGGCGTCCGAGCGTGCGCGTGGGATGCTGGTGCGTGGTGCCGAGGTTTTGTTTCGTCAGCTGCCCGAGGGTCGCCGCCCACCGCCCGGCATGGTCGCCGATCATATCTGGGCGCTGAGCCACGGCGTGGTCGAGCTGTTTGGCCGGGGCAAGCCCGGCTCACGTTCGCCCGTTGCGCCTGCGGATATGCTGGAAAGCGGGGCGCTGATCTATCTGCGCGGTCTGGGCGTCATCCCTGAGTGAAAAAAATTAGCCGAAAGTCTTGACCGGGGCTCGTTGCGCGCCATCTATGTAAATGTAATTAACATTTACATTGGAAAGGGACCGCAATGAACACCTACATAGCCCCGCGCCCTTCTGTCTTCGACCGGATCGGGGCAGTGCTCGCCGGCGTCCGGGACTGGCTGGACGAGCGCGGAAAGGGCGCCTGGATCGCTGCAATGATCCTGGCCTTTGTCGCCTGCTGGCCCCTGGGCCTGGCTATCCTGGGTTACATGATCTGGAGTAAACGGATGTTTTCCTGCCGCCATCGCCACCACTCTGCCCGCAGCTATCGTCACGGTTTCTCTGCGCCGACCGGCAATAGCGCCTTTGACGCCTATCGCGAGGAAACGCTGAAGCGGCTTGAGGACGAACACCGCGAGTTTCTGGACTTTCTGCAGAAGCTGCGCGAGGCCAAGGACAAGGCCGAGTTCGACCAGTTCATGCAAAACCGCAACGAGCCGCGTGAGCCGCAGGCCTGAGGCGACGGTCAAGCAATGCAAAAGGACCGGGAAAACCCCGGCCCCTTCTTTTTTACGAAGATCGGCTCAGTAGGAATATTCGGCGTAGATGCGGTTCAGATCGCCCGCCCATTCGCCGTGATATTTCTCAAGCAGCTCATCGGCCTGGACCTTGCCGTTCTCGACGCTTTCCTTGAGCGTGTTAAGGAAATGCGTCTCATCCGGCACCAGCCCGCCCGAACCGGCCCGTGCCCGCGCCTTAAGCCCTGCTTCGGCGATGTTCAGCACCTCGCGGGCAAGATCGCGCATCCGGGTGCCGTTCACCTCGGCATCAAGCGCGTGAACGCCCGCGCCGCGCCGCCATGCCTCGCGCGTTTCATGATCCCAGCCCTTGACCAGATCCCAGGCCGCGTCCAGTGCCGTCTGGTCATAGATCAGCCCAACCCATAGTGCGGGCAGGGCGCAAAGCCGCCGCCACGGACCGCCATCGGCGCCGCGCATCTCGATGAACTTCTTGACCCGGGCTTCGGGAAAGACGGTGGTCAGGTGGTCGGCCCAATCCGACAGCGTCGGGATCTCGCCCGGCAGTGCTGGCAGACGGCCTTGCAAAAAGTCGCGGAAGCTCTGCCCCAGCGCGTCGATATATTTGCCGTCGCGATAGACGAAATACATCGGCACATCCAGAACGTAATCGACCCAGCGTTCATAGCCGAACCCGTCCTCAAAGACGAAGGGCAAAAGCCCGGTGCGGGCATCATCCAGGTTTTGCCAGATATGCGCACGCCAGCTTTTCCAGCCGTTCGGCTTGCCGTCGAGGAAAGGCGAATTGGCGAAAAGCGCATTGGCGACCGGTTGCAGCGCCAGCGCCACACGCAGTTTCTGCACCATATCGGCCTCGGATGCGAAATCGAGGTTCACCTGCACGGTGCAGGTGCGATACATCATCTGCGTACCAAGAGTCCCGACCCGTCCCATATAGTCGGTCATCAGCCGGTAGCGGCCCTTGGGCATCATCGGCATCTGTTCCTGGGACCAGATCGGGGCTGTGCCCAGACCAATAAAGCCCGCGCCCAGATCGTCGGCGACGCTTTTGACCTCGGCCAGGTGCTGGTTCACCTCGTCACAGGTCTGGTGAATGGTTTCCAGGGGCGCGCCCGACAGCTCAAGCTGCCCGCCCGGTTCCAGGCTGATATTGGCGCCGTTACGCTCCAGCCCGATGATGTTGCCCGCCTCAAGTACCGGGGTCCAGCCAAAGCGCGCCTGCAACCCCTCCAGCATGGCTTTGACAGAGGGCTGTCCTGCCGGGGCCTCATAGGGCAGGGGCATATGGTCGGAATGGCGGTAGCCGAATTTTTCATGCTCGGTGCCGATGCGCCATTTCTCGCGCGGCTTTTCACCCGAGGCGATATATTCGGCCAATTGTGCGGTGTGTTCGATCGGGCCGCCGCCCTGTTGGGGAATGGACATCGGTGGCCTCTCGTTTGCCTTTGCGTGTCACAGGTGGCAAGTGCCGCGTCTCAAGTCAAGCGGGTGCGAGCCGGCCTCGTCCAAACGGTCTGGATTGTTGGACTTTCCGGCCCGAGCGCGGCAGCAAGCCGGCCCATCTCGATCCCCGGCAGGGTCGAGAAGGCACCGGCCAGATCTTCGGCCCCGGCTGCATCGACCGGGATCAGCAGCGCCTGCCCATCTGCGCTTTTCAGCCGCCAGTGCAGGCGGCTGCTCAGACGGGTCAGCCGGATCTCGTTCAGTTCGCGCAGTGCTATTTCGCCACCGAGCAGCGGGTTGGGGGACATGTAACGGATCGCGCCTTCGTCAAGCTCGACCACGCCGGGTCCCAGCGTGGCATGACGAAAACGCATTCGGCGCCGCGC
>Ga0182743_1000320_pt1 | contig 66750 bp, 76 predicted proteins | sample eDN3rd30CKraftOP_FD_128522 | JGI IMG/M metagenome (GOLD analysis project Ga0182743, IMG submission 128522) | Enriched Organic Plus compost microbial communities from Emeryville, California, USA - eDNA 3rd pass 30_C Kraft OP (version 2) (version 2) ... | reverse complement strand
CAGAGTCAGCCCGCCGCGCAGCTCTCCCCGCCTGGCTGCACTTCTACAATCAACACCGGCCCCACACGGCCATCGGCAAACTCCCACCCATCACACGCCTCAACAACGCGCCTGGACACTACATCTAGTTCCGCGTGATGAAAGACCGCGCGCCGCGCAGCTCCGGCGCGCGCGACAACACGAGCACGCCGAGGAAGACGACGAGGGATGCCGCCCCCACCGCGCCGGTGGAGACGAACGCCTCGACCGGGCCCGCCGTCGCGAAGCCGCCCGGGGTGAAGCCGCCGAGGAGGGCGAGCACCCCGACCCCCGCCACGGCGGCCGGGATCGTGGCGAGCGCGAACACCCCGAAGCGCCGCGCGACGCCGGCCCCGCCTCCGCCGATCCGCCGGCTCAGCAGCACCGCGCCGACGACCGCCTGCACGATGACCGAGAGCGACGTGACGAGTGCGATGCCGGCGGCGCGCCACTCCGAGGGGGCGAGGAGGAGGGCGAGGATGCCGGCCACGAAGAGCACGGCCTGGAGCACCTGGAGGAAGAACGGCGTGCGGGTGTCGCCGAGCGCGTAGAACGCGCGCTGCACGAGGTACAGCGTGCTGAAGGGCACGAGCCCGACGAGGAACCCGAGCAGCACGATCGCGATGATGTCGGCGTGCTCCGCGTCGAAGAGCGCCGAGAACGGGAGAGCCGCCGCGGCGAGGGCGGCCCCCGCGCCGGCGACGAGCATCCCGATGAGCTTGAGCGAGGTGGCGAGGTCGGCGCGCAGTGCCGCCGTGTCGGCGGCCTGCACGGCGTGGCTCATCCGCGTGAAGTAGGGCGTCGCGATCGAGATCGCGATGATCGAGTGCGACAGCATGAAGATAAGCCACGTGATGCGCAGCACCGGCAGCGAGGCATCCCCGTCGTCGACCGTCGTCGCGACGTTGTTCTGCACGAAGTTCGTCAGCTGCACGACGAGCACCATGCCGAACACCCAGCCGGCCGCCCGGGCCGGGGCGCCGAGGCCCGCGCCCCGCCAGCGGAAGTCGGGGCGGAAGGTGAGTCCGGTGCGCTTCCAGAAGAACAGCAGCACCGCGGCCTGAAGCACGACCCCGAGGGTGGCGCTGCCGCCGAGCAGGGCGATGCGCCCGGCGTCCCACGTCGCGGGGTCGGCGTGCGCGGGGGCGACGCCGTAGAGCGCCGCGAAGGCGACGAGGCCGCCGATCATCACGACGTTGTTGACGACGGGCGCCCACGCCGACGGCCCGAACACGCCGCGCGCGTTGAGCACCTCGCCGACGAGGGCGTAGACGGCGTAGAAGAAGATCTGCGGCAGGCACCAGTAGGCGAGCACGATCGCGAGCTCGAGGCCGCCGCCGGCGAGGGCGCGGTCGGAGCCGTCGAGCGCGTAGAGCCGCACGAGGAGCGGGGCCGCGAACGTCGTCAGCACCGCGGCGACGAAGAACGCCGAGACGCCGAGTGTCACCAGCCGGTTGACGAACGCCTGCCCGCCGTCGGTCTGCTCGTGGGCCGCGCGCACGATGTGCGGCACGAGCACCGCCGAGAGCAGCCCGCCCGCGACGATCGCGTAGATGTAGGTCGGCAGCTGGTTGGCGAGGGCGAAGGCGGTCGGCCCGGACCCGACGGCACCGACCGTCCAGGTGAGGACGACGGCGCTCACGAATCCGAGCAGGCGCGACACGATGGTGCCGGAGGCGAGCACGGCGCTCGCGCGGCCCGTGCGCTGCGGGGCGGCGGGAGCGGTCACCCGGCGGACTCCTCGTCGCGGACGGCCGGTGCCGGCTCGGCGAGGGCGTTCGGGTCCTCGTCGTCGACGGGCCCGCCGCGGCGGCGACGGCGCACGATGTTGCGCACGATACCGACCGCGAAGACGAGGAACAGCACGCCGCCGATCACCAGGCCCACGGTCTCCCACTGCGCCTGCAGGTCGACGACGAGCGAGCGCGGCTGCCCGATCGGGGTTCCGTTGACGGGGCTCGACAGGGCGACCCGCACGGTGACCCGGCCGTTGGTGATCGCCTGCGCGTCGAGCTTCACGGTCGCGGTCGAGCCGGGCTCGATCGTCACCTCGACGGGGCTCGAGATGCGGATGCGGTCGAGCAGCGGTCGCGCGCTGATGCGCACCGTGACGGCGTGCTCGAGTGCGTTCGAGACGCGAATCGGGATGAACGTGCTGCTGCTCGTGACGAACACGCCGCCGTCGTCGGCGATCGTCACCGAGCCGCGGATCGCGTGCGACTCCGCGAGGTAGGCGGCGAGCCGGCTCGGCCAGTCGTCGGCCGCCGTCGACTGCACCGAGAGCAGCGACAGCAGCTCGGCGCGGCGCGGGCCGGTCAGCAGCGTCGGATCGCCGAGGATCGACGCGAAGGAGCGCTCGGCGCGCACGGCATCCAGCAGCCGGTCGGCGGCGTCGACGGCGGGGCGCTCCTCGCCGCGCACGACGCTCGCGGAGCCCTTCGGGGCGGCGAGCACCGCCGCGAGACCCACGGGGTCGGCGCCGGCACGCTCGCCGATGGCGTCGAACGCCTCGGCGAGCCCGCCCGAGGCGAGCGACGCGCCGCGGTCGAGGGTGAGGACGACCGAGCGCCCGGGTCGCGCGGCGGCGAGCCCGTCGAGCGCGGTCGCGAGCCGCCGGGCCGCGGCCTCGCGGGTCTGCGGATCGAACGAGGTGGCGGCCTCGCGCAGCAGGGCGGATGCCGCGGAGTCGGCGATCAGTCCGGGCAGCGGCCCGAGGTCGACGGCGCCGCTGCGTACCTCGGAGGCGTTCGCCGAGCTCAGCAGCACGGCCTCGAAGCCGGCCTCGGCGTAGGCCGTGAGATCGCCGGACACGACGGTGCCCTCGGCGGGCCACGCGATGCGCCCGATCGCGCCCGGCCAGGCGAGCAGCTCCTCGGTCGAGGGCAGCGGCGGCGGGGTGTCGTCGCCGGGTTGGCCGGTGGGCGTCGCGGTCGGCGTCGCGGGGGGCTCCGTGGCCGTCGGGGTGGGCGACTGGGCGGGGCCGAACGACGCGGGGTCGAGCGCGTACGCGAAACCCGTCGGCTCGGCGAGCCCGAGGGCGTCTTCGCGCGCGAACACGGTGAGGTCGGCGTCGGCGTAGGCGAGGAGGAACACCTCGTTCGCCGCGGCCTCGAGCCGGGCCAGCCACGCGGTCGCCGACGGCGGCGCCTGCGTGCCGAGCACGCGGATCGACACCGGGATCATCGGGTCGAGCGCGACCGTCGCGGGCGTCGCGAGCACCGCGTCGAGGTCGCGGGTGAGGGCGCCGATGGGCGAGGTGAGGTTGGCGAGCGTCGCGGCATCCAGGAGTCCGCTGCCGTCGCCGGGCACCGTGATCGGCACGACGACGGCGACGGAGAGCGGCGCGGAGGTGGCCGCCGGGCGGGCGGTCGCGGGGGCGGCGAAGCCGAGCGCGAGCAGGACCGCGCCGGTCGCCGCGGCGAGGACCCGGACGACGGACGCAGCCGGTCGCCTCGGTTCGGTCGCCGCCATGCCCCCGAGTTTAGGTCTGCGCCCCGGGCGCTCGCGGGACGACGGCGCGCGCGCACCGCAGAATGGAGGGTATGCAGAGCGTCGCTGAAGCGATGGACCGCCTGCGGGACCTCGCGACGCGACCCGCCGTGGCGGAGCTCGCGCGACGGTTCGCGGAGGCGGGCCACGAGCTCGCCCTCGTCGGCGGCACGGTGCGCGACGCCTTCCTCGGCCGCGGCCTCTCCGGCGACGAGATCGACCTCGACTTCACGACGTCCGCCCGCCCCGACGAGACCGAGCGCATCCTGCGCAGGGTCGGGTCGACGTGGGACACCGGCCGGCGCTTCGGCACGATCGGCGTGCGCATCGGCGAGTACGTCTGCGAGGTCACGACCTACCGCAGCGACGCCTACGACGGGACGAGCCGCAAGCCCGAGGTGGAGTTCGGCGACAGCCTCGAGGCCGACCTCGAGCGGCGCGACTTCACCGTCAACGCGATGGCGCTGCGCGTGCCCGACCTCAAGCTGGTCGACCCGACCGGCGGATTCGACGACCTCCTCGCCGGGCGGCTGCGCACGCCGAGCGCCCCCGAGGTCTCCTTCGGCGACGACCCGTTGCGCATGATGCGCGGCGCCCGCTTCCGCTCCCAGCTCGGCTTCGAGCTCGACCCGGATGCCGCGGCCGCGGCGACCCGCATGGCGCCGACGCTCGAGATCGTCGCGCCCGAGCGCATCCAGCAGGAGCTCGCCAAGCTCCTCCTCGGCGCCGACCCGTCGGCGGGCATCCGCGCCCTCGTCGACACCGGGCTCGCCGACCAGATGCTGCCCGAGGTCCCGGCCCTGCGCCTCGAGATCGACGAGCACGCCCGGCACAAGGACGTCTACGAGCACAGCCTCACGGCGCTCGACCGGGCGATCGTGCTCGAGCGGGAGCGTGGGCACGCCCCCGACCTGACGCTGCGCCTCGCCGTACTGCTGCACGACATCGGCAAGCCCGCGACGCGCGCGATCGAGCCCGGGGGAGGGGTCACCTTCCACCACCACGACGTGCTCGGCGCGCGCCTGGCCACCAAGCGGTTGCGGGCCCTGCGCTTCGACAAGGCGACGATCGACGCGGTCGGCGACCTCATCCGCCTGCACCTGCGGTTCTTCGGCTACGCCGAGGGCGCGTGGACGGACTCCGCGGTGCGTCGGTACGTGCGCGACGCGGGCGACCAGCTCGAGCGCCTGCACATCCTGTCGCGCGCCGACGTGACGACGCGCAACCAGCGCAAGGCGCAGCGGCTCGCCCGCGCCTACGACGACCTCGAGGCGCGCATCGCGGCGCTCGCCGAGGAGGAGGAGCTCGCGGCGATCCGCCCCGACCTCGACGGCGAGCAGATCATGGCGATCCTCGGGATCGCGCCCGGGCCGGTCGTCGGCGAGGCCTACAAGTTCCTGCTGGAGGCCCGGCTCGACGAGGGCCCGCTCGGCGCGGAGGAGGCCGAGCGGCGCCTGCGGAGCTGGTGGTCTGCCCGCGCCTGACCTATGATCGACAGGTTGTCCGCCCGGATTCCCGGACGCGGCGACACGTCACTAGCCCTCCTGCCGCAGAAAGACTGCGGCCGCTGAGACCAGAGGAGGTGGGTACATGACGCACCAGTATGAGCTGATGGTGATCCTCGATCCCGAGATCGATGAGCGCACCGTCGCACCCAGCCTGGACAAGTTCCTCAATGTGATCCGCAACGACGGCGGCACGATCGAGAACGTGGACATCTGGGGCCGCCGTCGCCTGGCCTACGAGATCAAGAAGAAGGCCGAGGGCATCTACGCCGTCGTCAACTTCACCGCGAACTCGGACGCCACCGTCGAGCTGGACCGCCAGCTGAAGCTCTCCGAGGCCGTGCTGCGCACCAAGGTGCTGCGCGCGGAGGAGGCCGTGGCCCGCGTGGCCGCGCACGCCGCCGAGGAGCAGAAGAAGGCCGACCGCAAGGCCGCTGCCGCCGCCAAGGCGCCCGCCAAGGCCGCCGCTTCCGAGGGCGACGCGGAGTAAGCCATGGCCGGCGAGACGATCATCACGGTGGTGGGCAACCTCACCGCGGACCCGGAGCTGCGCTACACGCAGTCGGGCCTCGCGGTCGCGAACTTCACCATCGCGTCGACCCCGCGCACGTTCGACCGCGCGTCCAACGAGTGGAAGGACGGCGAGGCCCTGTTCCTCCGCGCGTCCTGCTGGCGCGAGTTCGCCGAGCACGTCGCCGGCTCGCTCACGAAGGGAAGCCGCGTCATCGCGACCGGCCGGCTCAAGCAGACCTCCTACAACGACCGCGAGGGCAACAAGCGCACCGCGATCGAGCTGGATGTCGACGAGATCGGTCCGTCGCTGCGCTACGCGACCGCGCAGGTCACCCGCACGTCGGGTGGCGGCGGCGGTGCGCGTCAGGTGTCGGCCGCCGACGAGCCGTGGGCGGCCAGCGCCCCCGCGGGCGGCGCCGACGACGTGTGGGGTGCCCCCGGCACCAGCTACCCCGACGAGACCCCGTTCTAAGCCGCCGACCCGGCGGATCAGACCACAAGACAAGGAATAGACAGCAATGGCTGGCAAGAGCAGCAGCGGCGGCGACCGCCGCAAGCGCGGACCCAAGGGCGGCAAGAGCGCCGCTCCCGCGAAGAGCATCAAGGTGGGTGTGATCGACTACAAGGACGTCGCGACCCTCCGCAAGTTCATCTCGGAGCGCGGCAAGATCCGCGCCCGTCGCATCACCGGCGTCTCGGTGCAGGAGCAGCGGCTCATCGCCCGCGCGGTCAAGAACGCGCGCGAGATGGCCCTTCTCCCCTACGCGGGTTCGGGGCGATAACCATGTCGAAGCTCATCCTCACCTCCGAGGTCACCGGCCTCGGCTCGGCCGGTGACGTCGTCGACGTCAAGAACGGCTACGCCCGCAACTACCTCATCCCGCAGGGCTTCGCGATCGCCTGGACCAAGGGCGCCGAGAAGCAGATCGAGTCCCTCAAGGCGGCCCGCGCCGCGCGCGAGGCGGCCAGCCTCGAGGAGGCTCAGGCCCTCAAGGCCAAGCTGGAGGCCAACCCCGTGAAGCTCGCCGTCAAGGCGGGTCGCGAGGGCCGGCTCTTCGGCTCGGTCAAGACGGCGGATGTCGCCGCGGCGGTCGCGGCCGCCGGTCTCGGCGACGTCGACAAGCGCTCGATCGAGCTCTCCAGCGCGATCAAGAGCACCGGTCGCTACGACGCCACGGTCCGCCTGCGCAGCGACGTGCTCGCCGCGCTGACACTCGACGTGGTCGCCGCCAAGTAACCCGCTTCACGACGGACGGCGCACCCTCCCGGGGGTGCGCCGTTCGTCGTCTCCGGGTCCGCGAGGCACGGGGTCGCGTCCCCCGGAAGGGCCGCCCGGCCCCGTGGGAGCGGTTGCGGCCTCCCCGATCCGTCCACAGGGGCCCCGGGGACCCCCAACCCTCAACTACCACTCAAAGCCTGTTTCCCCACACAGGGTGTGAAGAAGAAAACCCCTGGTCAGACGCGGTAACCGCGCGGAAGAAGCTGGGTTTCGCACATCTCTTTCCACAGCTTCTTCACATTGCTCCCGGCGTTTCCTCCCGATTCTCCACACCGTCATCCACAGGGCGGGTTGTCCCCTGGGCGGCGATCTCCCTAACTTGGGCAGGCACGCGCTCTCGAGTCGGGGGACTCCCCGTCGGACGGGCCGGGGTGTCCCGACCCGCGATGTCGGCGTGCCCGCATAGCCTGGCCGCAGGAGGTCCCGTCATGTCCATCGCCCATCTGGGTCTCGCGGGGGAACGCGGAGACGCGCGCGGCGAGAGCTGGCCCTCGGGCGACGGCCGGCAGGGGGAGCGCACCCCGCCGCACGACCTCCTCGCGGAGCAGTCCACCCTCGGCGGCATGATGCTGAGCAAGGATGCCGTCGCCGACGTCATCGAGGTCGTGCGCGGCGCCGACTTCTACATGCCCAAGCACGAGGTGATCTTCGAGGCGCTCCTCACCCTCTACTCGCACGGCGAGCCGACGGATGTCATCGCCGTCACCGACGAGCTCACCAAGATGGGCAAGCTGCCGCGCGCCGGCGGGGCGGAGTACCTGCACACCCTCACCGGGCTCGTGCCGACCGCGGCGAACGCCGGGTACTACGCGTCGATCGTCGCCGAGAAGGCCGTGCTCCGCCGTCTCGTCGAAGCCGGCACTCGCATCGTGCAGATGGGCTACGCGAGCGAGGGCGAGGTCACCGACCTCGTCAACAACGCACAGGCCGAGATCTACGGCGTCACCGGCGGCGTCGAGGCCGAGGACTACGTGCCCCTCGTCGAGGCGATCGACACCGCCGTCGAGGAGATCGAGGTCGCGCGCGGCCGCGACGGGCAGCTCGCGGGCATCCCGACCGGCTTCTCCGAGCTCGACACCCTGACCAACGGCCTCCACGGCGGGCAGCTGATCATCGTCGGCGCGCGTCCCGCGATGGGCAAGTCGACGCTCGCGCTCGACTTCGCCCGCACCGCGTCCGTCAAGCACAAGCTGCCGACCATCTTCTTCTCCCTGGAGATGGGCCGCAGCGAGATCGCGACCCGACTCCTCTCGGCGGAGTCCAACATCCCCATGCACGTGCTGCGCAAGGGCAACATGGACGAGCGCGACTGGACCAAGCTCGCGAGTGTGCGCGGCGACATCGGCGACGCCCCGCTCTACATCGACGACAGCCCCAACATGACGCTCGTCGAGATCCGCGCCAAGTGCCGCCGGCTCAGCCAGCGCGTCGGGCTCAAGCTCGTCGTCGTCGACTACCTGCAGCTGATGACCTCGGGCAAGAAGGTCGAATCCCGCCAGCAGGAGGTCAGCGAGTTCTCGCGCGCGCTCAAGCTGCTCGCCAAGGAGCTGCAGGTGCCGATCGTCGCGCTCGCCCAGCTCAACCGCGGCCCCGAGCAGCGCGCCGACAAGAAGCCGGCGCTCAGCGACCTGCGTGAATCCGGATCGCTCGAGCAGGACGCCGACATCGTCATCCTGCTGCACCGCGAGGCCGCCTACGAGCGCGACCACCCGCGCGCGGGCGAGGCCGACCTCATCGTCGCCAAGCACCGCAACGGGGCGACCGACGAGATCGCCGTCGCGTTCCAGGGGCAGTACTCGCGCTTCGCGGACATGCCGCGCGTCTGACCCGGGCACACCCGGCCCGGTCGCCGGTCGGCGCCCAGGACTCCCGCCCATCCGCGGACGTAGACTGGGGCACGTGGTACCTGCCTGGACGCTTCAGCTGGCCCGCGGCATCCTGGCCCTGGCGCTCGGCGTGATCATCACGCTGTCGCTCGACCACTCCCCGGCCTTCGGCTTCCTCGTCTTCGGCGTGTTCGCGGCGCTCAGCGGGGCCATCCTGCTCGTCGCCCTCATGCGCAGCCCGTACTCGGCGCGCATGCGCGGCGCGGTGCTCGGCCAGACCGTCGCGGCGTTCGTCGCCGGCGGCTTCGCGCTCGGCGCCCCCGACGGCGACACCCGCACCCTCGCCCTCGTGGTCGGCATCTGGGCGCTCGTCGCCGGCGTGCTCGAGGCGGTCGCCGGCTTCGTCACCCGCACCTCGTCGCCGCTCGGCCGCGACTGGCTCATCGCGGGCGTGCTCACGGTCGTCCTCGGCGTCATCGCCCTCCTCCTCCCCGCCGACTTCGTGCAGGCCTACGAGGGGGAGAGCGGCGCGGCAGGCACCCTCACCTCGTCGATCATCCTCGTCGGCGTGCTCGGCGCGTGGGCGATCCTGGTCGGCGTGCTCCAGTCCATCTCCGCCGTGACGGCGCGCACCGCGCGCCGGACCCCGGCCTCGGCGTCCTGAACGGCGGACCCATGACCTCTCGCGAACCCCGTCGCCCCTTCACCGAGCGCGTGCGCCCCGGCGAGGTGCTCGGCCTGTCGGCCGTCCTGGCGCTCTTCGTCGGCGTCGGCGTCATCCTCGCCTCCCGCAGCTGGTTGCTCGCGGTGGAGTTCGGCGGCGCCGCGTTCGTCGTCTCGATCGTCGTGTGCGCGACGCTGCTGCTCGCGATCTCGAAGCCCGAGCCGCCGGACGAGGGCCCGTCGGCGCACTGAACCCGGTCCGCGCCCGCGCGCCCCGTCCCGGCCGGCGCCGGGCCGCGGGTCAGAGCCGGTCGACGAGGTCGGACGCGAGGCCCGTGTAGCCCGCGGGCGTGAGCGCGAGCAGCCGCGCCTTCGCCTCGGCGCCGATGTCGAGCCCGTCGACGAACGCGCGCAGGTCGTCGCCGGTCAGGCGCTTGCCGCGGGTGAGGTCCTTCAGCAGCGCATAGGGGTCGGCGATCGAGCTGCGGCCGGCGGTGACCTCCGCGCGGATGACCGTCTGGATGGCCTCGGCGAGCACCTCCCAGTTCGCCTCGAGGTCGGCGGCGAGCACGTCGCGCGCCACGGCGACCTCGGTGAGGCCGCGCGCGATGTTGTCGAGCGCGAGCAGCGAGTGCCCGAGGGCGACGCCGATGTTGCGCTGCGTGGTCGAGTCGGTGAGGTCGCGCTGCATCCGGCTCGTGACGAGCGTCTCGGCGAGCGAGTCGAGCAGGGCCGCCGAGAGCTCGAGGTTCGCCTCCGCGTTCTCGAAGCGGATCGGGTTGACCTTGTGCGGCATCGTCGACGACCCCGTCGCGCCCGCCTGCGGGATCTGCGCGAGGTAGCCGATCGAGATGTAGGTCCAGACGTCGGTGCACAGGTTGTGCAGGATGCGGCCCGCGTGCGCGATCGCCGCGTAGAGCTCCGCCTGCCAGTCGTGCGACTCGATCTGCGTCGTGAGCGGGTTCCAGGTGAGGCCGAGCGAGGTGACGAACTCGCGGGAGAGCGCGGGCCAGTCGGCATCCGGGTCCGCGGCGACGTGCGCCGAGAAGGTGCCGGTCGCGCCGCTGAACTTGGCGAGGTACTCGGTCGCCTCGATGCGCGCGAGCTGGCGCTCGAGCCGGTGCACGAAGACGGCGATCTCCTTGCCGAACGTCGTCGGCGTCGCCGGCTGCCCGTGCGTGCGGGCGAGCATCGGCGTGGCGCGCTCGGCCTCCGCGAGGGTGCGCAGCGCGGCGATCACCTCGCGGTAGCGCGGCAGCCACACGCCGGTCACGGCGGCGCGCACGGTGAGCGCGTAGGAGAGGTTGTTGACGTCCTCGCTCGTGCAGGCAAAGTGCACGAGCTCGGCGACGGCGGTGAGGCCGAGCGCGTCGAGCTTGCGGCGCACGAGGTACTCGACCGCCTTCACGTCGTGGCGCGTCGTCGCCTCGAGGGTGGCGAGCTGGTCGATCTCGTCCTGGCCGAACTCCGTCGCGAACGCGCGCAGTTCGCGCACCTGGTCGGGGGAGAGCGGGGACGATCCGAACATCGACCGCTGGGTGAGGAAGACGAGCCACTCGACCTCGACGCGCACGCGCGCCCGGTTGAGTCCGGCTTCGGAGAGGTGCTCGCCGAGGTCGCCGACGGCGGCGCGGTAGCGCCCGTCGAGGGGGCTCAGCGGCTGAGGGGGAAGCGGGCTCATGGGACTCCCTGTCTGAGGACCGGCTCGAGCTGCCGGAAGAGCGCGATGCTCGCGCGTTCGATCATCGCGAGCACCGACTCGAAGAGGGCCGCGTCCGAATAGTAGGGATCGGGCACTTCGCCGCCCGCCCCCGAATCGTCGAAGGAGAGCAGGGTGGCCACCTTCGCGCCGTGCTGCTCGCCCGCCCATTCTCGCAGGATGCGTTCCTGCCCGCGGTCGAACACCACGACGAGGTCGAGTTCGTCGAACCACGAGGGGTCGAACTGGCGCGCGCGATGGGCGGTGCCGTCGTAGCCGCGGGTCGCGAGCGCGGCGACGGTGCGCGCATCCGCCCGCTCTCCCACGTGCCAGTCGCCGGTCGCGGCCGAGCTCACCTCGAGCCGGGACTCGTACCCGCCCTGCTCGATGAGCCGGCGGAACACGGCCTCCGCCATGGGCGAGCGGCAGATGTTGCCGGTGCAGACGAAGCAGATGCGGAAGAGCGGTCCCGAAGCGGCGGGCCCTGGTGCCATGGGTTCATCATCCCGCGCCGAGCGCGTCCTCCACAGCCCCCGCCCGGATCGCGCGGGTCGCCGGACCCCGCCGGGGAGGCTCGGGATGCCGTCGGCGAGGCCAGGATCTGAGGCATGACGACCGCCTCCGACCCCCTCCGCGCGGCGCTCGAGCGCCAGCTCGTGCTCCTCGCCCCCGTCGCCGAGCACCTCGCCGAGATCCCCGCCGACCCGCTCGGCCCGGCGCTCGCCGAGTGGCGGGGCCCGGCCGCGGACGCCGCGGCCTGCCGCGGTCAGGAGCTGCGCTCCGGGTGGGCGGAGGCGTCCCGCGCGGCGACCGACGCCGTCGCCCGGCTGCGCGCACACCTGGCGGCGCTGCCGTGAGCCGGCTCCACCTCCCGGTCGACCCGGCCGTCACCGACCCGGGCGGTCCGCTCCTCGTCACCCCGGTGGGCGGGTTCGCGGTCGCCACCGACGGGATGCTCGCCGCCGCCGACCGGCTGCGCGCACTCGAGGCGCGCCTGCACGACGACGAGCGCCGGGCCGCCGCCGCCGACGCGATCCACCCCGGCGTGCCGGTGCCGGAGCTGCGGGCCGCGCTCGACCGGGTGCGCGGGCGCTGCGCCGACCTGCGCGAGGCGATCGCGCGCGCCGCCGCCGAGTACGGCGAGACCGAGCGCGTGGTGTCCGCGGTGCAGCACGAGCTGGGAGCCCGGCTCGCGACGCTGCTCGGTCCGATCCTGCACAGCGCCGTCATCCTCGCACCCGGGCCGCTGCTCGCGCTCGCGCTCGCCGGCCGGTGGTACCTCTCCGACGACGAGCGCGCCGCGGCGATCGAGCGCTTCGTCGTCGAGCACCCGGAACTCGTGTCCAGCCCCGAGTTCGTGCGGAACGTCTCGATCCTCGCGACGAGCGTCGACGACCTCCAGCCGAGCATCCTCGGGGTGCCGATCGGCCCGCGCGGCGGCGCCGAGGCGAGCGCCCTCGCCCTGCTCGGCACCGCGGGACTCGTCGGCCTCATGCGCGAGGGACACGTGCGCACCGATCGCGTCGGCACGATCGCCGGCGGCTCCGCGCCCGTCGGCGTGCGCGAGCGGTTCGACCGCATCCCCGAGGGCGACCAGGTGCGCATCGAGCGCTACGACGCCCCCGGGATGCCCCCGCGCTTCACCGTCTACATCGGGCCGACCGAGACGTTCTCCCCGCACGCCGACCGCGAGCCCTGGGACCTCACGAGCAACGTCGCGGGCGTCGCCGGGCTGTCACCCGGGTCGCTGCGCGCCGTCGAGCAGGCGATGGCGGATGCCGGCGTCGCCCCCGGACACGAGGTGCAGGTCATCGGGTACTCGCAAGGCGGGCTCATCGCGACCCTCGTCGCGGCGTCGGGCGACTGGAACGTCGTGGGCGTCGAGACGCACGGGGCGCCGACCGGGGGCATCCGCCTGCCCGACGGGCTCTCCGGCATGGCGATCCGCAACACCGACGACTTCATCCCCGCGCTCGGCGGGCCCCAGCTCGACGACCACCTGCTGCAGGTCGAGCGGGAGGCGTTCGCCGGCGACGCCGCACTGCCCGAGCAGCTCGTCCCCGCGCACCAGCGGGTCGCGTACGAGCGCACCGCGGATGCCGTCGACGCGGCCGCGTCATCCGTCGTGCGCGAGCAGGTGCGCGCGCTCGACACGTTCGGGGCGGACTACCTCGAGCGCGGCGGGACCCTCACCGTGACGACCTACCACTCCGAGCGGGTCGACGGCTTCACGAAGAGCTGAGGCTCAGCGCTTCTTCTTGGTGAACGGACGCAGCAGGATGCCGATGAGCCAGCCGATGATGCCGAGCACGAGCGCGCCGAGCACGCCCCACCAGAATCCGCCGGGCACCTGGAGGCCGAAGCCGAGCACCGTGGTGCTGATCCACGCGACGAGCAGGAAGAGCAGCCCGTTCACGATGATCGAGATCAGCCCGAGGGTGAGCACGTAGAGCGGGAACGCCACGATGCGCACGATGCCGCCGATGACGCCGTTGACGACGCCGAAGATGAGCGCGACCAGGAGGTAGGTGAGCACGAGCTCGGCCGTGACGCCGGGCTCGGGGTCGCCGTAGGGGACGACGCGCACGTGGGGGTCGAGCAGCCAGGTCGTGAGCCACAGGGCGGCCGCGTTGATCAGCAGTCGGAGGATGAGGCGGGCCATGGCCTCATCCTCACGCATCCCGGCGTTCCGAGCGAGAGGCGTGCCGACCCTAGGCTGGAACGCATGGCCGTGACCCTCCGCGCCGACATCGCCGCGCTCGCGCCCTACCGGCAGGGACGCGCGGCCGCCGCCGACGCCTTCAAGCTGTCGAGCAACGAGAACCCGAGTCCGACGCATCCCGCGATCCTCGAGGCGATCGCGCAGTCGAACCTCAACCGGTACCCGGACGGCGCCGCGACGATGCTGCGCGCGCGCCTCGCCGAGCGGGCCGGGGTGAGCGTCGACGAGGTGCACGTCGGGGCGGGTTCCGTCGCCCTCCTGCTCCAGTTCTTCCAGGCCGCCGCGGGCCCGGGCGACGAGATCGTCTACCCGTGGCGGTCGTTCGAGGCCTACCCCGGCCTCGTCACCGTGACCGGCGCGACCCACGTCGCCGTGCCGAACCTGCCCGGCGGGTTCCACGACCTCGACGCGATGGCCGCCGCGATCACCGAGCGCACGCGCGTCGTCGTGCTCTGCTCGCCCAACAACCCGACGAGCACGCTCGTCACCGCGGCCGACTTCCGCGCCTTCATGGCGAAGGTGCCGCCGACCGTGCTCGTGCTGCTCGACGAGGCGTACTACGAGTTCGTCACCGACCCGCACGCCGTCGACGGACTCAAGGAGCTCGAGAACCACCCGAACCTCGTCGTGCTGCGCACCTTCTCGAAGGCCTTCGGCCTCGCGGGTCTGCGGGTCGGCTGGGCGGTCGGGGCCTCGTACATCCTGGATGCCGCGCGCAGCGCCGCCATTCCGCTGTCGGTCACGGAACCCGCCCAGCGCGCCGCGATCGCCGCGCTCGACGTCGAGGCCGACCTCCTCGCCGGCGTCGACGCGATCATCGAGCGCCGCGGGCGCGTCCACGCCGGGCTCACCGCGGCCGGCTGGAGCGTCCCCGAGCCGCACGGCAACTTCGTCTGGCTCGCCGCGGGCGGCGAGACGACCGCCGTCGCGAACCTGCTGGAAGACGACGGGATCATCGGTCGCGTGTTCGCCGGAGACGGGATCCGCATCTCGATCGGCGAAGAGGAGTCTGTCGAGACGCTCCTACGATCCGCCGCCCGGGTTGTGCAGACCCTCCCGCGAGCCGTCGAAAACGCCCGGTTAGGGTAGGCACCATGTCCTACACCGAGGCGACGATCCAGCTGCTGTCGCCCGAGGGCAAGCTGGTCCAATCCGACGCGACCGCGCCGTACCTCGAGAAGGTCGCCGGGCTCTCCGACGATCGGCTCCGCGACTTCCACCGGCAGATGGTGGTCACCCGCCGGTTCGACATCGAGGCGGGCAACCTCCAGCGGCAGGGCCAGCTCGCGCTGTGGATCCCGTCGCTCGGCCAGGAGGGCGCCCAGGTCGGCTCCGGCTACGCCGCCCGCGCCCAGGACCACATCTTCCCCGCCTACCGCGAACACCTCGTCGGGCGCATCCGCGGCCTCGGCCCGATGAAGATCATCGAGTTGCTGCGCGGACTCAGCCACGGCGGCTGGGATCCGGCCCAGACCGGCAACTTCCACCTCTACACGCTCGTCATCGGATCCCACGCCCTGCACTCCACGGGCTACGCGATGGGGATGACGTTCGACGGCGCGACCGGGACCGGCGACCCCGAGAAGGACGCCGCCGTGCTCACCTACTTCGGCGACGGCGCGACGAGTCAGGGCGACGTCAGCGAGGCGATGGTGTTCGCCGCGAGCTACCAGGCCCCGATCGTGTTCTTCCTGCAGAACAACCACTGGGCCATCTCGGTGCCGGTGGAGCGCCAGTCGCGCACGCCGCTCTACCTGCGCGGCACCGGCTTCGGCATCCCGTCGGTGCAGATCGACGGCAACGACGCGCTCGCCTCCTACGCCGTGACGTCGACGCTGCTCGACGACGCGCGCGCCGGCAAGGGCCCCGGGTTCGTCGAGGCGCTCACCTACCGGATGGGCGCGCACACGACGAGCGACGACCCGACGAAGTACCGCGAGAGCGACGACCTGAAGTTCTGGGCCGACCGCGACCCGATCGCGCGCTTCGAGGCGTTCCTGCGCGCCCGCGGCGAGGGCGAGGCGTTCTTCGCCGAGGTCGCCGCCGAGGCGGAGGACCTCGCGGCCGACGTCCGCGCCCGCACCCTCGCGCTCGGCAGCCCGACGGCGGACTCGATGTTCGCCCACGTGTACTCGGATCCGCATCCGCTCATGGAGGAGCAGGCCGCGTGGCTCGCCGCCTACGAGGCGTCGTTCGAGGAGGGCGCCGAGTGAGCATCGAGACCATGGCGATGGCGAAGGCCATCAACGCGGGCCTCCACGCCGCGCTCGCGAACGACGACCGCGTGCTGCTCATGGGCGAGGACATCGGCACCCTCGGCGGCGTCTTCCGCGTGACCGAGGGCCTCAAGGCCGAGTTCGGCGAGAATCGCGTGCTCGACACCCCGCTCGCCGAGTCCGGCATCGTCGGAACCGCGATCGGCCTCGCCATGCGCGGCTACCGCCCGGTGTGCGAGATCCAGTTCGACGGCTTCATCTTCCCCGGCTTCGACCAGATCACGACCCAGCTCGCGAAGCTCACCGCGCGGCACGAGGGCGCCCTGTCGCTCCCGGTCGTCATCCGCGTGCCCTACGGCGGCCACATCGGCGCCGTCGAGCACCACCAGGAGAGCCCGGAGGCGTACTTCGCGCACACCGCGGGCCTGCGCGTGGTCAGCCCGGCGACGCCGCACGACGGCTACTGGATGATCCAGGAGGCGATCGCCTCGAACGACCCGGTGCTGTTCTTCGAGCCGAAGAGCCGCTACTGGCAGAAGGGCGAAGTCGACCTCGCCGCCGCCGGGGCGCCGCTGCACGCGAGCCGCGTCGTGCGCGAGGGCACGGATGCCACACTCGTCGGGCACGGCGCGATGGTGTCGGTGCTGCTCACCGCCGCCGACATCGCCGCCGAGGAGGGCACGAGCCTCGAGGTCGTCGACCTGCGGTCGCTCTCGCCGATCGACTACGGCCCGATCCTCTCCTCCGTGCAGAAGACCGGCCGCCTCGTCGTGGCGCAGGAGGCGCCCGGCAACGTGAGCGTCGGCTCGGAGATCGCCGCGACGATCGCCGAGCGCGCGTTCTACTCCCTCCAGGCCCCCGTGCTCCGGGTGAGCGGATTCGACACCCCGTTCCCGCCCGCGAAGCTCGAGGCCGCGTACCTGCCCGACGCCGACCGCGTGCTCGAGGCCGTCGACCGGGCCCTCACCTATTAGGAGCTGACATGGCGCAATCCGAGTTCCCGCTCCCCGACGTGGGCGAGGGTCTCACCGAGGCCGAGATCGTCTCCTGGAAGGTCAAGCCCGGCGACACCGTCGCCGTCAACCAAGTGCTCGTCGAGATCGAGACGGCGAAGTCGCTCGTCGAGCTGCCGTCGCCGTTCGCCGGCACGGTGACCGAGCTGCTCTTCGAGGAGGGGGCGACGGTCGAGGTCGGCGCCCCGATCATCCGCGTGGATTCCGCGGGCGGCACGATCGAGCTGCAGGCGCCGCACGACGCCGACACCGTGGGCGAGGTCGCCGACCCGTCGCGCGAGGTCGCGCAGGAGGAGACGTCGGGCGCCGTGCTCGTCGGCTACGGCTCCTCGGGCGGTCACGCGCGCACCCGCCGCCGGCGCCCGGGCGCGGTCGCGACGACCGTCGCGGTCGAGGGCACCACGGCGGAGGGCGCGAAGGAGTCGGCCCGCCGCCGCCCGACGACGACCGGGATGCCGGTCATCGCCAAGCCCCCGATCCGGAAGCTCGCGAAGGACCTCGGCGTCGACATCGCGACCGTCACCGGCACGGGGCTCGGCGGCGAGATCGGGCGGGACGACGTCATCCGCCATGCCCAGCAGGCGACGGTGTTCCGCAACCTCGAGACGCCCGCGTGGCCCGAGGAGCGCGAGGAGCGCATCCCGGTCAAGGGCGTGCGCAAGGCGATCGCGACCGCGATGGTGCAGAGCGCCTTCACCGCGCCGCACGTGAGCGTCTTCACCGACGTCAACGCGACGCGCACGATGGAGTTCGTGCGCCGGCTCAAGGGCTCGGCGCAGTTCGCCGGCATCCGCGTCTCGCCGCTGCTCGTCATGGCGAAAGCGGTGATCTGGGCGGTGCGCCGCAACCCGACGGTGAACTCGACGTGGACCGACAAGGAGATCGTCGTCCACCACTACGTCAACCTCGGCATCGCGGCGGCCACCCCGCGCGGCCTCATCGTGCCGAACATCAAGGACGCGCAGAACATGAACCTGCGCGAGCTCGCGCAAGCGCTCGAGCAGCTCACGATCACGGCGCGCGACGGGAAGACCACGCCCGCCGAGATGGCGAACGGCACGATCACGATCACGAACCTCGGTTCGTTCGGGATGGACACGGGCACCCCGATCCTCAACCCGGGCGAGGTCGGCATCGTCGCCCTCGGCGCGATCAAGCAGAAGCCGTGGGTCGTCGACGGCGAGGTGCGCCCGGCCTACGTCACGACGGTGTCGGCGGCGTTCGATCACCGGGTCGTCGACGGGGACGTCGCGAGCCGGTTCACCGCCGATCTCGCGGCCGTGATCGAGGAACCCGCCCTCCTGCTCGACTGAGCACTCTTACTGAGAACGGTTTTGACAACGGTTCTCAGTAAGGTCTAGGGTCGGGGACGTGACCCGACGTCTCCCCGCCCTCCTGGCCGCCGCGGCCGTCGTCGCCGCGCTGGCCGGATGCGCGCCGGCGGGCCCCGAGCCCGACGGGCTGCGCATCGTCGCGTCGACCAACGTGTACGGCGACCTCGCGGCCGCGATCGCGGGGGATGCCGCCACCGTCACGAGCATCATCGACGGCCCGGCGCAGGACCCGCACAGCTACGAGGCCTCCGCCCGCGACCGCCTCGCGCTCGCCGACGCCGACCTCGTCGTCTACAACGGCGGCGGGTACGACCCGTTCGTCGAGGCGCTGCTCGGCGCCGCCGGCGAGGCCGAGGTGCTCGAGGCGGTCGCGATCGCCGGCTACGAAGGCGAGGCGGGGGAGCACGCGCACGACGACCACGGCCACCTCGAGGGCGTCAACGAGCACGTCTGGTACTCGATCCCCGCGATGGAGGCGCTCGCCGCCGCGATCACCGACACCCTCTCCGCGCTCGACCCGGAGCACGCCGCCGACTTCGCCGCGAACCACGCCGCGCTCGCCGACCGGCTCGCCGCGCTCGAGGCCCGCACCGCCGAGCTGCACGAGCAGCTCGAGGGCACCGGCGTCGCGCTGACCGAGCCCGTGCCCGCGCACCTGTTCGCCGCGCTCGGCCTCGACGACCTCACGCCGCCGGAGTTCGCCGAGGCGATCGAGGAGGATGCCGGCGTCCCGCCGCTCGCCCTCGAGGAGCTGCTCGACCTGATCGCCTCAGGCCGGGTCGCGCTGCTCGGCTACAACGCGCAGACGGCCGGCCCCGAGACCGAGCGCGTGCGCGCGGCGGCCGAGGCCGCGGGGATCCCCGTCGTCGACTTCACCGAGACGCTGCCCGAGGGCGCAGACTACGTGTCGTGGATGACCGCGAACGTCGAGGCGATCGCGACGGCGCTGTCGTGACCGATCCCGTCCTGCGCATCCGCGGCGGGGCGCTCGGCTTCGGCGGGCGCACGCTGTGGTCGGCGCTCGACCTCGACATCCGGCCGGGGGAGTTCGTCGCCGTGCTCGGCCCGAACGGGTCCGGCAAGACGAGCCTGCTCAAGGTCGTGCTCGGGATGCAGCGCCTCGACGCCGGGGAGGCGACCTTCCTCGGCGACCCGATCCGCGGCGGCGACCGGCGCATCGGCTACGTGCCGCAGCAGAAGATGCTCCCGCCCGGCACCCCGCTGCGCGGCCGCGACCTCGTCGCCCTCGGCGTCGACGGGCACCGCTTCGGACTGCCGATCCACCGCCGCGCCGACCGCGAGAAGGTCGCGGAGCTCATCGCCTCGGTCGGGGGCACCGGGTTCGCCGACCGCCCGGTGGGCCTGCTCTCCGGCGGCGAGCAGCAGCGGCTGCGCATCGCCCAGGCGCTCGCGGGCGATCCCGCGCTCCTGCTCTGCGACGAGCCGCTGCTGAGCCTCGACCTGCCGAGCCAGTACGCCGTCGCCGAGCTGCTCGACGCGCGCCGCCGGGATCACGACACCGCCGTGCTCTTCGTCACCCACGACGTGAACCCCGTGCTCGACCACGTCGACCGCGTCGTCTACCTCGCGGCCGGCGGATTCCGCGAAGGCACCCCCGACGCGGTGCTGCGCTCGGACGTGCTGAGCGACCTCTACGGCACCCCCGTGGACGTCGTGCGCACCGGCGGCCGGGTGATCGTCGTCGGCGGGGCGGAGCACGCGCACCACGACGACGGGCGCGAGGGGGTCGCGTGATGGACGACCTCTGGGGCCAGATCTTCTCGTTCGAGGACTACGGGCGCCTGCTCGCGCTCGTGCAGAACTCGGTGATCGCCGCCGCGATCCTCGGCATCGTCGGCGGACTCATCGGCGTCTTCGTGATGCAGCGCGACATGGCGTTCGCCGTGCACGGCATCAGCGAGCTCTCGTTCGCCGGTGCCGCCGGGGCGCTCCTGCTCGGCGTGAACGTCGTCGCCGGATCCGTCGTCGGCTCGCTCGCCGCCGCCGCGATCATCGGGCTGCTCGGCGCGCGCGCCCGCGACCGCAACTCGATCGTCGGCGTGCTCATGCCGTTCGGCCTCGGCCTCGGCATCCTCTTCCTCGCGCTCTATCCGGGGCGCAGCGGCAACAAGTTCGGGCTGCTCACCGGCCAGATCATCGCCGTCGACTTCGACCAGCTCGGCTGGCTCATCGGACTCGCCGTCGTCGTGCTCGCCGTACTGCTCGTCGTCTGGCGCCCGCTCGCGTTCGACAGCGTCGACCCCGAGGTCGCGCAGGCGCGCGGCGTGCCCGGGCGGGTGCTCTCCCTTCTGTTCATGCTGCTGCTCGGCCTCACGGTCGCGGTGTCGGTGCAGATCATCGGGGCGCTGCTCGTGCTCGCCCTCCTCGTCACCCCGGCCGCGGCGGCGCTCAAGGTGTCGTCCTCGCCGCTCGTCGTGCCGCTGCTGAGCATGGCGTTCGGGTTCGTCTCGGCGGTGGGCGGCATCCTGCTCGCGATCGGCGGATCGCTGCCGATCAGCCCCTACATCACGACCATCTCGTTCCTCATCTACCTCGTCTGCCTCGCGGTCGGGCGGGCGCGTCGTGTCAGAGTGGTGAGCAGGGAGGTGACGACGTGAAGCGGAACACCTGGCAGCGCGAGGCGGTGCGCGAGGCGCTCGACGCCGCCCCCGGGTTCGTGAGCGCGCAGGCGCTGCACGCGACGCTCAAGGAGGCGGGCTCGCCCGTCGGCCTCGCGACCGTGTACCGCGCGCTCGCCGACCTGGCCACCGAGGGCGAGGCCGACTCGCTGCAGCAGGACGGCGAGAGCCTGTACCGCGCGTGCACCTCGGGCACCCACCATCACCACCTCATCTGCCGCAACTGCGGCGAGACCGTCGAGATCGAGGCGGACGAGGTCGAGCAGTGGGCGCAGGCGGTCGCCGCGAAGCACGGCTTCACGCGCCCGCAGCACGTCGTCGACGTGTTCGGGCTGTGTCCCGCGTGCTCTACCGCCGGCGCAGAAGCGTCATGACCTCGGCGTGCCGCGTCTGCGGGAACATGTCGAACAGCCGCGCCTCGACCACGTCGTAGGACGGCATCGCCCGCAGGTCGCGCGCGAGCGTCACCGGGTTGCAGCTCGAGTAGACGATCGTCGCCGGTCCCGTGCGCTCGAGGAGCTCGGCGAACTCGGGGCCGAGGCCGCGCCGCGGCGGGTTGACGACGACCGCGTCGGGCGCCTCGTGGGCGGCCGCGAAGGCGCCCGCGTCGCCCACCTCGAAGGTCACGCCCGGGATGCCCGCCTCCCGCGCCGTGAGCCGCGCGCTCTCCACCGCGGGGGCGGAGGTCTCGATGCCGACGACCGCGCGGCCGGGCGCGGCGAGATGCAGGGCGAAGCCGCCGACGCCGCAGTAGAGATCCCAAACGGTGCGCGGGCCGACGGCGTCGAGCCACGCGGCGGCTTGCGCGTAGAGACCCGCGGCGATCGCGGTGTTCGTCTGGAAGAAGCCGCCCGGCCGCAGGTGCAGCACGACATCGCCCGTGCGCATCGCGAGGGTCTCGGCGTCCCCGAGCAGCAGCTCCGTCTCGCCCTCGAGAACCGCCTTGTGCTCGGGCTGGAGGTTGACGGTGAGCACGGCGAGGCGCGGCAGGTCGGCGAGCAGACTCGGCGCGTGCTTGCGGATGCGGGCGAGCGACTCGGTCGAGCGCAGCACGAAGCGGAGCATGAGCTCGCCGTCCGGCGACTCGGTGAGGAGCACGTACTTGAGCTCGCCGCGGCGGGCGGGTACGTCGTAGGGCACGAGCCGCGCGCGGCCGACGAAGGCGGCGATGGCGGGCATCGCGTCCCGCAGCCCCGGCGCGAGCACCCCGCATCCGCGCAGGTCGACGCCGCGCTGCTCCGCGTCGAGGATGCCGAGGGTCGGCGCCTGGGTCGTGCCGCCGACGACCATCTTCGCCTTGTTGCGGAATCCGGACTCCACGCTCGGCACCGGGTCGAGCCACGACGTGCCGGGGAAGTCGGCGAGCAGCTCGCGTGCGGCGGCGACCTTCCCGGCCAGCTGATCCGGGTACGGGACGCCCATCAGCTCGCACGACCGGCACACGCCGGCGTCGAGGTAGGCGCACCGCATGCCCTCCACGGTATCCGCGGCGCCCGGCACGCGTTGCCGTGGCGGCATCCGTCGTCTACTATCGAGAGGTTGTCCCGGTTCTCCGGGGCTTCACCCTGTGGGCCACCGGGAGCTTCGGTCTCCGGTCTCGGCCCGCCGACAAGTGACCTTGGGTGGGGCGCTCGCCCCACGGTAGCCAGGCGGAACGCATCCTCGGACGCCACCCGCCTCGAACTGGAGGAAACCATGGCAGCTGTCTGCCAGGTGACCGGAGCCACTCCCGGTTTCGGACACAACATCTCGCACTCGCACCGCCGCACGAAGCGCCGCTTCGACCCGAACGTGCAGAAGAAGAAGTACTACGTCCCGTCGCTCAAGCGCACCGTGACCCTCACGCTCTCCGCCAAGGGCATCAAGGTGATCGACGCCCGCGGTATCGAGGCTGTGGTCCAGGACCTCCTGGCCCGTGGGGAGAAGATCTGATGGCCAAGAAGGCTCAGGACGTCCGTCCGATCATCAAGCTGCGCTCCACGGCGGGCACCGGGTACACCTACGTGACCCGCAAGAACCGCCGCAACGACCCCGACCGCATCGTGCTGAAGAAATACGACCCCATCGTGCGCAAGCACGTCGAATTCCGCGAGGAGCGGTAAGCATGGCCAAGAAGAGCAAGATCGCGCGCAACCAGCAGCGCGCCGTGATCGTGGAGCGCTACGCCGCCAAGCGGCTCGAGCTGAAGAAGGCGCTCGTCGACCCGAACGGCACCGACGAGTCGCGTGAGGCGGCCCGCGTCGCCCTGCAGAAGCTCCCGCGCGACGCCTCGCCGGTGCGCCTCCGCAACCGCGACGCGATCGACGGTCGCCCCCGCGGTGTCCTCTCGCGCTACGGCATCTCGCGTGTGCGTTTCCGCGACATGGCGCACCGCGGCGAGCTGCCCGGAATCACCAAGTCGAGCTGGTAAGTCTCCTCGACCTCCTGAGAGCCCCGATCCACCCCAGGATCGGGGCTCTCAGCGTTTCCGCAGACGCCACGCCTCGCCGCGCCGATTCCGCCGAAATCACGGTGGTTGCTGTTAGTTTCTAGGCGGTTCCGGGGGCGATCTCCCTGGCCGCCACCTGAAACACACAGACGTCCGAGGAGGACACAATGGCTGATATCAACAAGGCTGACCTGGTCGCCGCCATCGCCGCGGACTCGGGGCAGGGTCAGGCCGCCGTCGCCGGCGTCATCGACTCGCTGTTCAACGTCCTCGCCAAGTCGCTCAAGGACGGCAAGAAGGTCGCCATCCCCGGCTGGCTGAGCGTCGAGCCGACCCAGCGTGCCGCGCGCACGGGCCGCAACCCCGCGACCGGCGAGACCATCCAGATCCCCGCCAGCACGGGTGTCAAGCTCTCGGCGGGCAGCAAGCTCAAGGCTGCCGTCAAGTAACGACGACATCCCACGACGGGCGCCGACGATGATCGTCGGCGCCCGTCGTCGTCTTCGGGCCGGGGAGCGGCGCCGCTGAGGATCCTCCCGGCGGCCAGAACGTAGGCTGAACGGGTGTCCCGCATCACCCGGATCGTCGGGCCAGCCGCGCTTCTGCTGGCGGCGTTCGCGGCACTCCTGATCGCCCTCGAGGTCGGCGGCGGAGCGCGCCCCTCGGTCACCGGCGCCGGCGACCCCGTCGTGCTCTACGCCCTCCCGGTCGCCAAGCTCCTCACCACGCTCGGTGTCTCGACGGCGCTCGGCGCCCTCCTCCTCGCGGTCTTCGCGCTCGGGCGCGACGAGCCGGAGTACGGGCGCGCCCTCGACGTCGCCGCGGCGGGCGCCGCCGTGTGGGCGGTCGCCGGATCCATCACCGCCTTCCTCACCTACTCGAGCATCTTCCAGTCGCGCCTGCGCTTCGACGAGGCGGTCGGCCAGGAGCTCGCCACCTTCCTCAGCCAGGTCGCGATCGGCCGCGCCTGGCTCGTCTCGGTGCTCGTCGCGGCGCTGCTGACCGTCGTCTGCTTCGCCGTGCGCAACACGACGGCCCTCGCCCTCGCCGGCGTCGGCGCCGTGCTCGGCCTCGTGCCGCTCTCCACCGACGGCGGGCACTCCGCCGGTGCCGCGAGCCACGACCTCGCGGTCACCGCGATCTGGCTGCACACGATCTTCGCCGCCGTCTGGGTCGGCGGCCTCGTCACCCTCGTGCTGCTGCGCGGCAAACTGCCGGCCGGGCGCCTCGCCGCCGCGCTGCCGCGCTACTCGACGGTGGCGCTCATCGCGTTCGTCGTCGTCGCGTCCTCCGGGTTCGTGAGCGCCGCCATCCGCGTGGGGGAGCTGCCGGCGCTGCTCACGCCCTACGGCATCCTCGTGATCGCGAAGGTCGCCGCGCTCGGCCTGCTCGGCGTGCTCGGCGCGGTGCAGCGGCGTGCGCTCGTGCGGCGCATCGTCGACGGCGGCCGGGCGGCGTGGTTCTGGCTGCTCGTCGCCTCCGAACTCGTCGTCATGGGCGTCGCGTCGGGTGTCGCCACGGCGCTCGCCCGCACGGCGACGCCGGTGAACGACGAGCCCGACCCGACCGTGGACCGCACCCCCGCCGAGGTGCTCACCGAGAAGCCGCTGCCGCCGGAGCTCACCCCGGAGCGCTGGATCACCTCGTGGGATCTCGACCTGCTCTGGGTGCTCGTCGTCGGTTTCGCGGCGTTCTTCTACCTCGCGGGCGTGTGGCGCCTGCACCGCCGCGGCGACCGCTGGCCGATCCACCGCACGGTGCTCTGGCTGCTCGGACTCGCCGGCCTGCTCTGGGTGACGAACGGCGCCCCCGCGGTCTACGAGATGTACCTGTTCAGCGCGCACATGGCGGGGCACATGCTGCTCGGGATGACCATCCCGATCCTGCTCGTGCTCGCGGCGCCGATCACCCTCGCGATGCGTGCGGTGCGCAAGCGCGAGGACGGCAGCCGCGGCGTGCGCGAGTGGCTGCTCGTGCTCGTCCACTCGCGGTACGCGGCGGTGCTCACGCACCCGATCGTCGCGGGCGTCATCTTCGCGGCGTCGCTGTGGGCGTTCTACTACTCGCCGCTGTTCCGCTGGGCCGTCGAAGACCACGTGGGACACACCTGGATGGTCATCCACTTCCTGCTCAGCGGCTACCTGTTCGCCCAGGCCCTCGTCGGCGTCGACCCGGTCGCCGGGCGACCCCCCTACCCGTTGCGGCTCATCCTGCTGCTCGCGACGATGGCGATGCACGCCTTCTTCGGTCTCTCGCTCATGACCGGCAGCGGCCTGCTGCTCGCCGACTGGTACGGAGCGATGGGGCGCACCTGGGGCGACCCGCCGCTCGTCGACCAGCAGAACGGCGGCGGCATCGCGTGGAGCGTCGGCGAGATCCCGACGGTCTCGCTCGCGATCATCGTCGCGCTCATGTGGGCGCGCAGCGACGAGCGCGAGGCGAAGCGCCGCGACCGCAAGGCGGCCCGCGACGGGGATGCCGACCTCGAGGCGTACAACGCGATGCTCGCGCAGCGCGCCGGCCGCGACCGTCAGTCGTAGGAGGCGGACACCCGCCGCTCGGCGCCGTCGAGGGTGAGGATGCCGCCGTACGGCACGATCCACTGCGGACGGGTGTGGCCGAACGGCACGCCGGTCGCGACGACCGCGTCCGGGTTGTAGCGCGCGACGGTCTCGACGATCGCGTCGCGCTGGGCCGCGCGCTCCGCCGCCCGCCGCGCCGCATCGTCCGGTTCGCCCCGGTCGTGCGTGATCGGCCGGGCCGCGAGCACCCCCGCGATCGCGCCGAGGATGCCGCCCTCGCCGAGCGCGCGCAGCCACCGGCCGACGGTCGCGGCATCCGGTCGTTCCTCGCTCGTCTCGACGAGCAGGATGCCGCCCTCGAGCGCCTCCGGGTCGGGGAGCCGCCGGGCGAGCCCCAGCCAGTCGACGATCTCGAGGCACCCGCCCCACGTCGGACCGCTCACGCGGGCCGCCGGTCCCGCCCACGACCACGGCTCGGGAGCGCGGGGGTCGGGACGGTTGTCGGTGAGGGCGCGCGGGTCGTCCCACTCGTGGCCGTGGTCCTGGCTCCAGCCGGGCTCCGTGAGCTCGAGCTCGCCGCCGTCGAGGAGCGCCGCGCGCAGCGACGCCGCGTGCTCGGGGTCGGCGCCCGGGCCGGTGCCGAGGTGGAGCTGGGTCGAGCCGCCGTGGAAGGCCCGCACCCCGGCACCCCACCAGAGGTTGAGCAGGTTGGTGTTGTCGCTGAAGCCGAGGAAGGGCTTCGGGTCGGCGGCGAGCAACGCGGTGTCGACGTGGCGGGTCACCGTGATCTGGTCGTCGCCGCCGATCGTCGCGAGGATCGCGCGGATGCCCGGGTCGGCGAGGGCGGCGTTGACGTCGGCGGCGCGCGCCTCGGGGGAGGCGTCGAGCATCCGCGTCGTCGGGTACTCGACGGGCTCGAGTCCGGTCAGCTCGCGGAGCCGCCGCATCCCCTGCTCGTGGATGCCGGGAGCGACCGCGGGGGCCGCGAAGGCGGGCGAGAGGACCGCGACCCGGTCGCCGGGGCGGGCCTTCGGCGGCGAGATCGCGGGAGGTGTGCGCAATCCCGTCATGCCCTCCATCCTCCTCCGCCGGAGCGGTTTAGAGTGAGCCGGTGCAGCTGCCGGAACTCTCGCCCGAACAGGCGGCGGTGGTCGCGGCGATCGAGACGACCCGCGACCACATCTTCGTCACCGGCCGCGCCGGCACCGGCAAGTCGACGCTCCTGGAGTACCTCTCCTGGCACTCGAGCCACACGATCGCGATCTGCGCGCCGACCGGCGTCGCCGCGCTCAACGTCGGCGGCCAGACCATCCACTCGCTCTTCCGGCTGCCGATCGGCGTCATCGCCGACCACCAGATCGACCAGCCGCCGGAGCTGCGCAAACTGCTCTCCGCGATCGACACCCTCGTCGTCGACGAGGTCTCGATGGTCAACGCCGACCTCATGGACGCCATGGACCGCTCGCTGCGTCAGGCGCGGCAGCGCCCGCTCGAAGCCTTCGGCGGCGTGCAGATGGTGCTCTTCGGCGACCCGTACCAGCTCGCGCCCGTTCCGGGGGAGGGCGAGGAACGCGCCTACTTCGCCGACCACTACCGCTCGATGTGGTTCTTCGACGCGAAGGTGTGGGACGAGGCCGACCTGCGCATCTTCGAGCTGACGACCATCCACCGCCAGCACGAGCTCGAGTTCAAGCAGCTGCTCACCGCGGTGCGGCACGGCGCGGTGACGGCGGAGATGGCGCACCGGCTCAACGAGGTCGGCGCCCGCCCCGCGCCGACCGACGGCACCATCACGCTCGCGACGACGAACGCCGCGGTGCAGAGGATCAACGCGCAGGGGCTCGGCCGGATCCCCGGGCGCGCCCAGTCGGCCGTCGCCGACATCAACGGCGAGTTCGGCGGCCGGGCGTACCCCGCCGACGAGCGGCTCGAACTGAAGGTCGGTGCCCAGGTGATGTTCCTGCGCAACGACACCGGTCTCGACCGCCGCTGGGTCAACGGCACGATCGGCGAGGTCGTGAAGATCGGCGGCGGCACCGTCACCGTCGAGGTGGACGGCGAGCGGCACGAGGTCGCCCCCGCCGTCTGGGAGCGCTACAAGTACTCCTACGACCCGGCGACGAAGGCGCTCAGCAAGGACGTCGTGGCGGAGTTCACCCAGTTCCCGCTGCGCCTGGCGTGGGCGGTCACCATCCACAAGTCGCAGGGCAAGACCTACGACCGCGCGATCGTCGACCTCGGCCCGCGCTCGTTCGCGCCCGGGCAGACGTACGTCGCGCTCTCGCGCATCACGGCCCTCGAGGGGCTCTACCTGACCCGCCCGCTGCGGCCGAGCGACATCATCGTCGACCCCGCGGTGCGGCGGTTCATGTCGGCGGCGAAGCCGATCCCCGCCATCCAGGCCTAGTCGCCCGCGGCGGGGAGAGGGTTACGCCGCGGCCTTCGCGCGGCCGAGGTCTTCGAACACCTCGGTGTTGAAGCGGTACGCGACGTTGACCTCGTCGATGATGCGCTCGCGCTCGGCCTCATCCCACCCGGCGGCGTCGAGCAGCTCGCGGTACTCCTCCTTGAACGCCTTCGGGTCGGGGATCTCGGCGAAGGCGTAGAACTGCACGCCCGCATCCTCGAATCCGAAGTGGCGCTTCATGAGGCGGCCGATCGCCTGACCGCCGGACAGGTCGCCGAGGTATCGCGTGTAGTGGTGGGCGACGAAGCCGCCGGCCCAGCCCTCCGCGGCGATCTCGTTGATGCGCGCGGCGTAACGCTCGGACGCCGGGACGGGGGCGATCGTCTCGCGCCAGTCGGAGCCGAGGAGGAACTCGAGGTCGGCCTCGAGCGACGGCATGCGCGTGAGCTTGTCGGTGATGAACGGGGCCGCCTCGGGGTGGGTGCGGAACTTCTCCGCCGCCGCCTCGAGCGCCTCGTACATGTAGTAGTGCTGCACGACGAGTGCGACGTAGTCCTCGCGCGTGCCCGACCCCTTCATGAGGTCGTGCATGAACCCGGCGCCTTCGCTCTCACCGTGCCCGGTCCAGCTGCGCTCGCGAATGGCTTGCGAGAAAGGGATGACCGACACGGGGAGACTCCTGAGGTGGGTTAGGGCAACCTTAGTGTCTCACAGCCCGTCCCGCCGCTCCTCATGAGCGGGCTCCTCGTGGGCGGGCACCTCGCCCACCCAGTGGGGCGCCTCGGTCGCGATGAGGGCGGGCACGGTGACCGCGGCGACGACGAGCGCGGCGATGCCGATTCCGACGAGCGGATGCTTCGGCTCGCCCGCGGGAGAGCGGCGCAGCCCTGAGGAGATCCCGATCGCGACGGCGAGGTCGAGGGCGGTCGCCGCGAGCATCGGAAGCGGGCGCGGCCCGTCCGGGAGCCCGGCGAGCAGCAGCACCACCCACGCGGCGATGGGCACGAGGGCGACGACGAGCGCGACGCGCGGCACCGGCACGCCGGGACGGGACACGGCGAGCACGCCCCAGAGGAACTCGGCCGCGCCGGCGACGACGAGCCCGGCGGCGAGCCAGGCCGGGGAGCCGATCGCGAGCGCGAGGTGGATGAGCCCCGCGCCGAGGGCGGCGAACCCGAGGAAGCACCGCGCGACGGCGCTGAAGCGGGTCACGACCCGGTCGGCGGCTGGTCGCGCCGGGCCCCGAGTCCCGCCGCGAGCTGGAGGGTCGCCGAGGCGAACAGCAGCACCTCGTCGGCGGCGACCATCTCGAGCACGTTGCCCCGGGTGCCGATGAGGAAGAGGCCCGCGATGCCGATCGCGAGCCAGACGGTGCCCGCAGCGATGTTCGCCCCGCGCGCGGCCCGGGGTCCGACGACCGCGGCGGCCCCGAGGGCGACGGCGGCGACGCCGAGCAGCGCCGCGAGGAGGGGGCGTGCCGTGATCAGCGCCCCCACGCCGGCCGCGGCGAGGATGCCGGCCACGAGACCGGCGACGACGCGGTTCGGCGAGCGGATCACGGTCAGTGCGGGCGCGGTTCCACGCCGAGCTTGGTGCAGGCGGCGTCGTAGAGGGCGACGACCTCGCGGCGGATGTCCGCGCGCTCCGCGATCGTGCCGGCGGGCCACGGGATGTGCAGCTCCTGCTCCTCGCCCTCGAACGAGTAGCGCCACACGCCGCCGTTCTCGTCGAGGTCCTGCATCGTCGCGTCGCGCACGTCGCGACCCGAGAAGGCCTTCACGATGAGGACGTTGTCCTCGATGTGGTCGTCGTTCATGTGGTGGAGCACCGCGTCGACGACGTCGGGGGAGAACACAGCCATGTGCTCACGGTAACGGAGCGCGGCTGGGCGCTGCCCGCGCTCAGGCCGCGAACGCCGCGGGAGTCACCCCGAGCACGCGGCGGAAGTGCCGCGTGAGGTGCGCCTGGTCGTAGAAGCCCGCGTCGGCGGCGACCTGCGCGGGGCGGTGTCCGGCGAGCAGCAACCGACGGGCGAGGTCGACCCGGCGGCCGGTCTGCCGATGCTCCGGCAGCCGGTGCTCGTGCTCGCGGCCGGCGGCGACCTGCTCGCCGGCATCCGACAGAAGGCGGTCGCGCGCGAACTCGCGCTCGCCGTCTACACGCGCGAGCTGTTCTCGACGTCGCACGACGCCGCGAACCGTGCGGCCGTCGCCGCGGTCCCCGCCGCCGACCTCGACCTCGTGGGCGTCGGCATCCGCGGCCCGCGCAACGTCGTCGACCGCATCGTCAAGGGCGCGCGCAAGCACGACTGACCCGGCGCCCGGCGTCTCCGGCGGGTCGCGAGTGCCGGTAACGTCACCGGGGTGTTCGTGAAAGTGTGCGGGCTGCGCACCCCCGAGGCGGCCCGCGTCGCCGTCGAGGCCGGGGCCGACGCGATCGGCGTCGTGTTCAGCGCGAAGAGCCCGCGGCGGGTCGACGAGGACGAGGCGCGCGCGGTCATCGCCGCCGTGCGCGGCCAGGTCGACACCGTCCTCGTCACCAACGACCTGGATGCCGAAGAGGCCGCCCGCATCGCGACCCGCATCGGCGCCGACGTCATCCAGCTCCACGGTCCCGCCTACGCGGCGGACGACTTCGCCCGCGCGGGCTTCCCGCGGATGTGGCGCGCCACCTCGCTCGCCGACGACACGGCGCCCGCCACGGGGGCGTTCGGCGAGGAGGCGCTCCTGCTCGACGCCCCGAAGCCCGGATCGGGGGAGCGCTGGGACCTCGCGCCCCTCGCGGCCCGCGCCCCCGAGGGGCGCTGGCTGCTCGCCGGCGGACTGTCGCCCGACAACGTCGCCGAGGCGATCCGCACCGTCCGCCCGTGGGGCGTGGATGTCTCCAGCGGCGTCGAATCCGCGCCGGGCGTGAAGGATCACGACCTCATCCGCGCGTTCGTCGCCGCGGCTCGGGCCGCCTCCGCCTGACGCGACTCAGGAGATGACGAGCGGCACCGAGGTGTCGGGCGTGCGCTTCAGCTTCCGCGTCGCGCGCAGCATCCGGTACTTCACGCCGTACTTGCGCTCGAGCGCGCGCTCCAGCCGCGCCCGCGTCTCCTCGTCGTCGCGCACCACGGCGCTCGCCTCGACGGCCTCGGCCTCGGCGACGACGCGACCGCGGGCGTCGCACGGCACGAGCGTCACGCGCGGGGTGTGCCGCAGGCGCTTCACCTTGCCGGACGCCGCCCCGGTCGTCACGAGCAGCTCGTCGCCGTCCGGTGCGACCCAGACGGGGGTGCCGACCGGCTCCCCGGTCGTGCGGAACGTCGTGAGCAGCACGTATTCGGCGTCGGCGACGCGGGAGAGATCCAGGTCCATTCGGAGGGGCTGACGGGAATCGAACCCGCGCTGTCTGCTTGGGAAGCAGAAGTTCTGCCATTGAACTACAGCCCCGTGCACCCTCTCGGGCGCGTATCCAGAGTACATGCGGACCCGGCCCCGCTACTCTCGTTTCCATGCTGCTGAGCGACCGCGACATCCGGGCCGAACTGGACGCGGGACGCATCCAGCTGGAGCCGCTCGACCGCGAGATGATCCAGCCGTCGAGCATCGACGTGCGGCTCGACCGCTTCTTCCGGTTGTTCGACAACCACAAGTACCCGTTCATCGACCCCGCCGAAGAGCAGCCCGAGCTGACCCGGCTCATCGAGACGAAGCCGGGGGAGCCGTTCATCCTGCACCCGGGCGAGTTCGTGCTCGGGTCGACGTTCGAACTCGTGACGCTGCCCGACGACGTCGCGGCGCGGCTCGAGGGCAAGAGCTCGCTCGGCCGGCTCGGCCTGCTGACGCACTCGACGGCCGGATTCGTCGACCCCGGGTTCTCGGGGCACGTGACGCTCGAGCTGAGCAACGTCGCGACGCTTCCGATCAAGCTGTGGCCCGGCATGAAGATCGGCCAGCTCTGCTTCATCCGCACGAGCTCGGCGGTCGACAACCCGTACGGGTCCGGCCCCTACGGCAACCGGTACCAGGGTCAGCGCGGCCCGACGGCGTCGCGGTCGTGGGTCAACTTCCACCGCACCGACGTGTCGGTGACGGATGCCGGAGCAACCGGGGCCTGAGGCTCGCGAGGAGCGCGCCGCTCAGCCGGCGGGAGTCGCCGGGGGCGCGGGGCGCCACTGCTTGAGCTGCAGCACGAGCCACGGGCTGAACGCGAACGGCGTCGCCGCGACGGCCGTCACGAGATCCTTCGGCGCGACCCACGCCCAGTCGTCGGCCTCGTCGGGCCGCGGCATCGGGTCTTCGCGCACGAGGGTGCGGTAGACGGGGCAGATCTCGTTCTCGACGACGCCGGCGGCATCCACGGCGCGGTAGCGGAAGTCGGGCAGCACGACCTCGAGGTCGCCGATCGGCAGCGCCAGTTCGCGCAGGCCGCGGCGGCGGATCGCGTCCTCGACATCCTCGCCGGGACCGGGGTGTCCGCAGAAGGCGTTCGTCCACACGCCGGGGAAGGTGAGCTTGCTCACCGCGCGGCGCGTGACGAGCATCCGGCCCCGCACGTCGAAGACGTGACAGGAGAACGCGAGGTGCAATGGGGTGTCTTCGCCGTGGACCGTCGCCTTGTCCGCGACGCCGATCGGCGCGCCGGCGTCGGAGACGAGCACAACCTGCTCGGGGAGCGCAAGGTCTGGGGTCGGCGTCATGTCGGCGGTTACTCTGCCTGGATGGATGAGGTGACCGGGACTGCCGTCGATCGCCAGACCCTGGTCGACGCCGCTCTGGCGCGTCTGTTCAGCCTAGCCCGCAAGCGTGCGGAACCCCTGGGAGACGCCTACCTCGCCCTCTGGGACTCGATCGAGGCGGCGACGACCGGCGGCAAGCGGTTCCGTCCGCGCATGGTGTTCGCCGCGTACGAATCCCTCGGCGGCACCGACCGGGATGCGGCCGCCTACGTCGGCGCCGCGTTCGAGCTCCTGCACACGGCGCTGTGCGTGCACGACGACGTCATCGACCGCGACTTCGTGCGGCGCGGGCTGCCCAACGTCGCGGGCAGCTTCCGCGACCGCGCGCGCGCCGCGGGCCTCGACGGGGGCGCCGCCGAGCACCACGGGATCAGCGCCGCCGTCGTCGCCGGCGACCTCGCGATCTTCAACGCCTACCGGCTCATCGACCGCTCCGGCGTGGGACTCGTCACGCGCAGCCGGCTGCTCGCCGTGATGGACGAGGCGATCTTCGCCAGCGCCGCGGGCGAGCTCATCGACATCGACTTCACCCTGCACCCGGAGGCGCCGCATGTCGACGACATCCTCGCGATGGAGCGCCTCAAGACGGCGGTGTACTCCTTCGAGGGGCCGCTGCAGGCGGGCGCCATCCTCGCCGGGGCGAGCGACGAGACGATCGCGACGCTCGGCGAGTTCGGGCGCGAGATCGGCATCGCGTACCAACTCGTCGACGACGTGCTCGGCGTCTTCGGCACCGAGGAGGAGACCGGCAAGACGACGATCGGCGACCTGCGCGAAGGCAAGCGCACGGTGATGATCGCCTACGCGATGACCGCGCCCGGCTGGGACGACGTCGCCGCGCTGTTCGGGGACCCCGCGCTCGACGAGGCGGGCGCCGAGCGGCTCCGTGCGCACCTGGTCGACTCCGGCGCCCGCGCGTTCGCCGAAGGGCTCGCGCGCTACTACGCCAACCGCGCCCTCGCCCGGCTCGTCGAGCAGCACATCCCGACCGCCCTGCGCCTCGAGCTGCATCCCGTCGCGGATGCCGTGCTCGGCCGGGTCAAATGAGCGGGAAGGACCGGGGCGGCGACGGGGGGCCGCGCCTCGACCTGTACGACGCCGTCGCCGAGCAGACGGCGAGCCTCGTCATCCGCCGGTACTCGACGTCGTTCGGGATGGCGTCCCGGCTGCTCGGCGCCCGCGTGCGGCAGCCGGTGGAGAACATCTACGCGCTCGTAAGGGTCGCCGACGAGATCGTCGACGGCGGGGCCGAGGAGGCGGGCCTCGGCCGCGACGCCGCGGGGAGGCTGCTCGACGCGTACGAGGCGGAGGTCGAGCGGGCGCTCGCCGAGGGCTACAGCGCCGACCTCGTGGTGCACGCGTTCGCCCGCAGCGCCCGCGCGGCCGGCTTCGGCGCGGAGCTGACGCGGCCCTTCTTCGCCTCGATGCGCGCCGACCTCCACGAGACGGTGCACGACGAGGAGAGCTTCGCGACCTACGTCTACGGCTCGGCCGAGGTCGTCGGGCTCATGTGCCTCGCCGTCTTCGTGCAGGGCCGCGACTACACCGCCGACGAGCACGCGACCCTCGTCGCGGGGGCGCGGGCGCTCGGCGCGGCGTTCCAGAAGGTCAACTTCCTGCGCGACCTCGCGGCCGACCACGACAAGCTGGGTCGCAGCTACTTCCCGGGCATCGACGTGACCCGGCTGACGGAGGATCAGAAGACCGTGCTGCTCGACGACATCGACGCCGACCTGGCGACCGCGGAGGCGACCCTGCCGCTGCTGCCGCGCGACTGCCGCCGTGCGGTCGCGCTCGCCCAGCGGCTGTTCGCCGAGCTGGCGCGGCGCCTGCGGCGCACGCCGGCATCCGTGCTCCTCACCACGCGCGTGCGCGTGCCCGACCCCGTCAAGCTGCGCATCGCGCTCGGCGCGGCCCGGATGGGCGGCCGCGCGTGAGTCGCGTCGTCATCGTCGGCGGGGGGATCGCCGGCCTCGCGTCCGCCGCGCTGCTCGCGCGCGAGGGCCACGACGTCGTGCTGCTGGAGAAGCAGCCCGAGTTCGGCGGCCGCGCCGGATCCTGGTCGCGCGACGGGTTCCGGTTCGACACCGGGCCGTCGTGGTACCTCATGCCGGAGGTGTTCGACCACTTCTACCGGCTGCTCGACACGACGGCGCAGGAGCACCTCGACCTCGTGCAGCTCGACCCGGGCTACCGCGTCTATGCGGAGGGCGAGCCGGAGCCGGTCGACATCGCCGCCGACGTCGTCGAGAACCTCGAGACCTTCGAGCGCATCGAGCCGGGCGCCGGGCAGCGGCTCGCCGACTACCTCGAGCGGGCGCGGGAGATCTACGAGCTCTCGAAGGAGCGCTTCCTCTACACGACGTTCGCCCGGCTCGGTCCGGTGTTCCGCGGCGACGTCGCCCGGCGCGGCGGCCGGTTGCTGCGGCTCCTGCTCGAACCGCTCGAGAAGCTCGTGAACCGCACGGTGCGCGACCGCCGGCTGCGCCAGGTGCTCGGCTACCCGGCCGTGTTCCTCGGCTCGGCGCCCGCCCTCTCGCCGAGCATGTACTCGCTCATGAGCCACCTCGACCTCGCCGACGGGGTGTTCTACCCCGCGGGCGGGTTCACGCGCGTCATCGCGAGCGTCGAGCGCCTCGCCCGCCGCGAAGGCGCCGACCTGCGCGCCGGCGTCGAGGTGCGCCGCATCCTCGTCGAGGACGGCCGCGCGACCGGCGTCGAGTTCGCGGATGCGGACGGCACCGTCACGAGGATCGACGCCGACCTCGTCGTGTCGGCCGCCGACCTCCACCACACCGAGACGCGCCTGCTCGAGGCGGCGGAGCACCGCAGCTACCCCGAGGAGTATTGGCAGCGCGCCGTCGCCGGGCCGAGCGCCCTGCTCGTGCTGCTCGGCGTCGACGGCGAACTGCCGCAGCTGGAGCACCACACTCTGTTCTTCGCGGAGGCGTGGAGCGAGAACTTCGAGGCGATCTTCGGGCGCACCCCGCGCGTGCCCGAGACGCCGTCGTTCTACGTCTGCAAGCCGAGCGGCGTCGACCCGTCCGTCGCGCCCGAGGGCGCCGAGAACCTGTTCGTGCTCGTGCCGCTGCCCGCCGACCCGGGCCTCGGCCACGGCGGCGTCGACGGCTCCGGCGACGAGCGGATGGAGCGCCTCGCCGACGACGTCATCGCGCGGATGGCGGAGTGGGCCGGCATCCCGGACCTCGCGGAGCGCATCGAGCTGCGCCGCACCATCGGACCCGCCGACTTCGCCGACGACCTCAACGCGTGGAAGGGCACCGCGCTCGGGCCCGCGCACGTGCTCAGGCAGAGCGCGTTCTTCCGCCCGGGCAACATGAGCAAGAAGGTGCGGGGTCTCTACTACGTGGGCGGGTCGACCATCCCCGGCATCGGGCTGCCGATGTGCCTCATCTCCGCGGAGGTGCTCGTGAAGCGGCTGCGCGGCGACACGACCGCGGGTCCGCTGCCGGAGCCGCTGCGCGCCGGATCCCGCGTCGTCACCACGCACACCGGGCGGGCCCTCGGGTGACCGTCCTCTACCTGGCCGCGCTGCTCGTCTCGATCACCGGGATGATCGTGCTCGACGTGCGCTTCCGGCTGTTCTTCGCCGCCGCCCCCGTCCGCGCGGCGATCACGATGGTCACGGGAGTCGCGTTCTTCCTCGTCTGGGATGTCGCCGGCATCACCCTCGGCGTCTTCTTCCGCGGCAACCCCGACCTGCTCACCGGCGTCCTGCTCGCGCCGGAGCTCCCCCTCGAGGAGCTCTTCTTCCTCATCCTCCTCGGCTACACGACCATGAACGCCTACGGCTGGTTGAGCGCGCGGGTGTCGCGTCAGGAGGAATCGTGACGTACTGGACCCTCAACGCGGTCTTCCTCGCCGTCGTCGCCGTCGTCGCGGTGGCTGCGATCCTCGCCCGCCGTGCTCCGGTGTGGCGGGGGGTGGCGCTCGCCGCGATCCCGCTCCTGATCCTCACCGCGGTGTTCGACAACGTCCTCGTCGGAACCGCCATCGTCGGTTACGACCCCGCCCTCATCTCGGGCGCCCGGATCGGCGTCGCCCCCCTCGAGGACTTCGCCTACACGATCGCCGCCCTCGTGCTCCTGCCGTCGGTGTGGTCGCTGCTCTCCCCGCCCCGCCCCCCGCGAGCGCGACCGGATCCGGCGACCGCTCCCGAGATCTCGGCCGCGCCCGGCGATCTCGGGAGCGCTCGCGGGAAGGGGGGTCGGCCGTGATCCGCGCGCTGTTCCTCACCAGCCGGCCGCTGAGCTGGGTGAACACGGCGTTCCCGTTCGCCGCGGCGTACGTGATGACGACGCGCGAGGTGGATGCGACGCTCGTCGTCGGCACTCTGTTCTTCCTCGTCCCGTACAACGTCGCGATGTACGGCATCAACGACGTCTTCGACTACGAGTCCGACCTGCGCAACCCGCGCAAGGGCGGCGTCGAGGGGGCGCTGCTCGACCCGCGCTGGCACCGCCTCGTGCTCTGGGTCTCCGGCATCCTGTGCCTGCCCTTCGTCGTCTACCTCGTCGCGGTCGGGAACCCGGCGAGCTGGATCGCCCTCGCCGTGAGCCTCTTCGCGGTCGTCGCCTACTCGGCGAAGGGCCTGCGCTTCAAGGAGCGCCCGTTCCTCGACTCGATCACCTCGAGCACCCACTTCGTGAGCCCCGCGGTCTACGGGCTGCTGCTCGCGGGGGCGACCTTCACACCGCACCTCGTCGCGGTGCTCGTCGCGTTCTTCCTCTGGGGTGCGGCCTCGCACGCCTTCGGTGCGGTGCAGGATGTCGTCGCCGATCGCGAGGCGGGCATCGGCTCGGTCGCGACCGTGATCGGCGCGCGCCGCACCGTGCGCCTGGCGATCACGCTCTACCTGCTCGCCGGCATCCTGCTGCTCGCGGTGCCGTGGCCCGGGGTGCTCGCCGCCGTGCTCGCGGTGCCCTACGCGGCCAACGCCGCGCCGTGGTGGCGGGTGACCGACGCGACGGCGCCGGATGCCAATCGCGGCTGGCGCCGGTTCCTCGGGCTCAACTTCGTCACCGGGTTCGCGGTGACGATGCTGCTCATCGCCACCGCGCTGCTCGGCTGATGCGGGAGGGCGTCAGGCGAGCCCGCCCGGGACGGACTTCCGCTCGCGCGGCGCCCGCAGGTCGGGGAGCTTGACGAGCAGCAGCACCGCGAGTCCGGCGAGCAGCACGATGGCGATGCCGAGCACCCCGAAGATCGTCGATCCGGAGATCGCGATGAACAGCGTCCACATCGCGGGCGAGATGAAGCTCGCGACGCGACCCGTGGTCGCGTAGAGGCCGAAGATCTCGCCCTGCATGCCGGCGGGGGTGACGCGGGCCAGGAGCGAGCGGCTCGCCGCCTGCGCCGGTCCGACGAACGCGCAGAGGATGAGGCCGCAGATCCAGAAGATGATCGGGCCGACGCCGCTGAAGGCGAAGATCGTGCCCGCCATGAGCACGAGGCCGACGAGCGCGAACACGATGACGGCCTTGGGTCCGAAGCGGTCGTCGAGGCGGCCCGCGAAGATCGTCGAGAGTCCCGCGACGAGGTTGGCGACGATGCCGAAGATGATGACCTCGTTCGCGCTGAACCGGAACGCGACGGCGGCGAGCACGCCGCCGAACGCGAAGACGCCGGCGAGGCCGTCGCGGTAGATGGCGCTCGCGAAGAGGAACCAGAACGACGGGCGCGCCGTGCGGTACAGGTGCACGAGGTCCTTGACGAGCACGCCGTAGCTCGCGAAGAAGTTGACCTTCGGGCGATCGGCGGCGGGCGGCGCCTCGGGCACGTTCGTGAAGATCGGGATCGAGAACAGGATCGTCCAGACCGCCGCGCCGACGGCGATGAGCCGGTAGGCCATGCCGTCGGAGGTGTCCATCCCGAACCACTCGGCGAAGTTGAGCACGACGACGATGACGAGGGCGAGGATGCCGCCGATGTAGCCCAGGCCCCAGCCGAGTCCGCTCACGCGGCCGATGGTGCGGCGGTTCGACACCTGGCGCAGCATCGCGTTGTAGTTGACGCCGGCGATCTCGCTGACGACCGAGCCGAGCGCGATGAGGGCGGCGCCGAACCAGAAGAAGGCGGGCTCGGCGTGCACGAAGAACAGCCCGAACTGGATGAGCGCGAGCAGCATCGTGGCGATGAACAGGGCGCGCTTCTTGCGGCCGGTGGCGTCGGCGCGCTGGCCGAGCACGGGGGCGAGCAGCAGGATCAGGATGCCGGCGAGCGTCGTGACGAGGCCGTAGCCGCTGGTGAGGGCCGCGAGTCCCTGCTCCTTGAGCGGGTCGCCGTCGGGGAGGGCCGCGATCTCGGGGGCGAGGAAGCTGTCGGAGACGAGGTAGAGCGACGCGAAGACGAAGGTCAGGATGACCGAGTTGAACGGCTGCGTCGCCCAGTCCCAGAACGCCCAGGAGACGACCTGCTTGCGCGGGACGGCGCGGTCGTCGTCGTCGAGGTTCGCGAGCGGGCCGATGGCCTGGGTGTTGGCGGTCGGCGGCGGCGTCGGCACCTGAGCCGACTCGGGGTTGTCGCCGGGGGTGCGGTCGGTCATGGCGTCGCTGCTTCCTTGAGGTGTTCACCCGTCATCCACGCTGATGCCGGTCTTCGAAAACCTACCGTTTCGGCCCCGCTTTCCCGAGTCGGCGCCGGGGGTGGCACGCATTCCGCGGCGCGAACCTGGGAATTGAGTCGGGATGACTCAAGTTGAACTTGACAGAGTTATCCACAGGCACGCAGACTTGAGTCATCGCGACTCAAGACAGTCGCATCCACGAACCAAGGAGCAGAACCGCACATGGCCCGCGCAGTGGGAATCGACCTCGGAACCACCAACTCCGTCGTCGCCGTGCTCGAAGGTGGCGAGCCCACCGTCATCGCCAACGCCGAAGGCTTCCGCACGACCCCGTCGGTCGTGGCCTTCACCAAGGACTCGGAGGTGCTCGTCGGCGAGACGGCGAAGCGCCAGGCCGTCACCAACGTCGACCGCACCATCGCCTCGGTCAAGCGCCACATGGGCACCGACTGGAAGCAGGAGATCGACGGCAAGAAGTACACGCCGCAGGAGATCTCGGCGCGCATCCTCGCCAAGCTCAAGCGCGACGCCGAGCAGTACCTCGGCGAGGACGTGACCGACGCGGTCATCACCGTCCCCGCGTACTTCAACGACGCCGAGCGCCAGGCGACCAAGGAGGCCGGCGAGATCGCGGGCCTCAACGTCCTGCGCATCATCAACGAGCCGACCGCCGCCGCCCTCGCCTACGGGCTCGACAAGGGCAAGGAGGACGAGCTCATCCTCGTCTTCGACCTCGGTGGCGGAACCTTCGACGTCTCGCTCCTCGAGGTGGGCAAGGACGACGACTTCTCCACGATCCAGGTGCGCGCGACCGCCGGCGACAACCGCCTCGGTGGCGACGACTGGGACCAGCGCGTCGTCGAGCACCTCATCAAGAAGTTCAAGGAGACGACGGGCGTCGACGTCTCGAAGGACAAGATCGCCCTCCAGCGCCTCAAGGAGGCCGCGGAGCAGGCGAAGAAGGAGCTCTCCTCGTCGACGACGGCGAGCATCCAGCTCCCCTACCTGTCGCTCACCGAGAACGGCCCCGCCAACCTCGACGAGACGCTCACCCGCGCCCAGTTCGAGCAGATGACCTCCGACCTCCTCGACCGCACCAAGAAGCCGTTCGAGGACGTCATCAAGGAGGCCGGCGTCAAGCTCGCCGACATCCACCACGTCGTGCTCGTCGGCGGCTCGACCCGCATGCCCGCGGTCACCGAGCTGGTCAAGAAGCTCACCGGCGGCAAGGAGCCCAACAAGGGCGTCAACCCGGACGAGGTCGTCGCCGTCGGCGCGGCCCTCCAGGCCGGCGTGCTGAAGGGCGAGCGCAAGGATGTCCTCCTCATCGACGTCACCCCGCTGAGCCTCGGCATCGAGACCAAGGGCGGCATCATGACGAAGCTCATCGAACGCAACACCGCCATCCCGACCAAGCGCAGCGAGACCTTCACGACCGCCGACGACAACCAGCCGTCGGTCGCCATCCAGGTCTTCCAGGGCGAGCGCGAGTTCACCCGCGACAACAAGCCGCTCGGCACCTTCGAGCTCACCGGCATCGCCCCCGCCCCGCGTGGCGTGCCGCAGATCGAGGTCACCTTCGACATCGACGCGAACGGCATCGTCCACGTCTCGGCGAAGGACAAGGGCACCGGCAAGGAGCAGTCGATGACCATCACCGGCGGCTCGTCGCTGCCCAAGGAGGACATCGAGCGGATGATCCGCGAGGCCGAGGAGCACGCGGCGGAGGACAAGGCCCGGCGCGAGTCGGCCGAGACCCGCAACAGCGCCGAGCAGCTCGCGTACTCGATCGAGAAGCTGCTCAAGGAGAACGACGACAAGCTGCCCGACGACGTGAAGTCCGAGGTGCAGGGCGACCTCGACGCGCTCAAGACGGCGCTCCAGGGTGAGGACGACGCGGCCGTGAAGACCGCGTTCGACAAGCTCAGCGAGAGCCAGACCAAGCTCGGCGAGGCGATCTACTCCGCCCCGCAGACCGAGGGCGACGAGCCCGCGGCCGAGGAGCCGGCGACCGAGAGCAGCGACGAGGACATCGTCGACGCCGAGATCGTCGACGACGAGGAGCCCAAGAAGTAGCGATGGCCGACGACGCGAAGGACCGCACCCCCACGGGTGACGACGAGGCGCCGAAGATCCACGACAAGCGCAAGATCGACCCGTCCACCGGGGAGCCGCGCGTGACCGAGCGGGTCGGCGACGGATTCCGGTCGAAGGGGGCGGACGCGGATGCCGCGGGCGCCCCCGGCGACCCGGCCGAGGGCGACCCGATCGAGGGCGACGAGCCCGCGGTCGACGAGGCCCCGGGCGGCGAGGACGTGAAGCTCAGCGAGGGCGAGGCGCCCGACGTCGAGTTCAGCGACGAGGATCTCCAGCTGCTCGCCGAAGCCGAGCGCGACCTGGTGGCGGAGTACCGCGACCGCGCCGCGCGCGCCGAGGCGGAGCTGAAGAACTTCCGCACCCGGGTCGAGCGCGACCGCCAGGCGAACCGCGAAGCGGTGATCGCCGAGGTCATCCGCTCGTTCCTCCCGGTGATCGACGACCTCGATCGCGCGGAGGCGCACGGCGACCTCGGTGAGGGCAGCCCGCTCGCGCTCGTCGCGCAGAAGCTGCGCGCCGGGTTCGAGCGCTACGGCCTCAAGAAGGTGGGCGAGAAGGGCGAGCGGTTCGACCCGAACTTCCACGAGGCGCTCGCGCGCATCCCGAGCGCGGACGTCGAGGCCGACACCGTCGCCGACGTCATCGAGCCGGGCTACCTGCTCGGCGAGCGGCTCATCCGGCCCGCCAAGGTCGCCGTCTCGTCGCCCGAGTAACACCCGGCACCGAAGAGGAGATCGATGGCCAGTCAGGACTGGTTCGACAAGGACTTCTACGCCGTGCTCGGCGTGTCCAAGGACGTGTCGGACGCCGACCTGAAGAAGACCTACCGCAAGCTCGCGCGGCAGTACCACCCGGACTCCAACCCGGGCGACGCGAAGGCGGAGGCGCGTTTCAAGGAGATCAGCGAGGCCTACTCGGTGCTCTCCGACAAGGACATGCGCGCCGAGTACGACCAGATCCGCGCGATGGGATCCGGCGCCCGCTTCACCGCGGGCGGCGGCGGTCAGGGCTTCGAGGACATCTTCCGCGGCTTCGGCCGCGGCGGCCGGGCGTCGGCGAACGACTTCGACGACCTGCTCGGCGGGCTCTTCGGCGGCGGGCGCTTCGGCCAGCCGTCGGGTGGGTACGGCGGATTCGGCGGACCCACCCGCGGCGGCGACATCACCGCCAACACGACGCTCGACTTCCTCACCGCGATCCGCGGCGACACGGTGAGCCTGCGCATGGCCGACGGCCGCGAGGTCAAGGTCAAGGTGCCGGCCGGCGTCGCCGACGGACAGAAGATCCGTCTCAAGGGCAAGGGTCAGCCGAGCCCCGACGGCGGCGAGGCGGGCGACCTCGTCATCACCGTGAAGGTGCGCCCGCACGCGGTGTTCGAGCGCGACGGGCTCAACCTCCGCGTCGACGTGCCGGTCACCTTCGCGGAGGCGGCTCTCGGCGCGACGATCGAGGTGCCGACCCTCACGGGCGAGACCGTGCGACTCAAGATCCCGGCGGGCACCCCGAGCGGTCGCGTGCTGCGCGTGAAGGGCAAGGGCGTCACGACCCCGAAGGGCACGGGCGACCTGCTCGCCGAGGTCGTCGTCGCCGTTCCGGCGAACCTGCCGGCGACCGCGGCGGATGCCCTCCAGGCGTTCGCCGCCCTCGTCCCCGAGAACCCGCGCGAGGAGCTCCTCGCCCGGGCGCGGAGCGGAGTCTGACCATGGCCGATCTCGACGTGGACAGCCCGGTGTTCGCGATCGCGGTCGCGGCCGAGCTCAGCGGGATGCACCCGCAGACGCTGCGCCAGTACGACAAGCTCGGGCTGGTCAGCCCGCGGCGCACCCCCGGGCAGTCGCGCCGCTACTCGATGCGGGATGTCGCCCAGCTCCGCGAGATCGCGCGGCTGAGCGCGGAGGGGCTCAACCTCACCGGCATCCGCCGCATCCTCGAGCTGGAGAACCAGGTCGCGACGCTCTCCGGGCGGGTGCGCGAACTGGAGCGGGCGCTCGCCGACGAGCTGCTCAACCGCCCGGGCCGCCGCGTCTTCGCGGCCGGCGCCGAGGGGGATGTCGTGCCGCTGCGGGCCGGCACGCGCGCCAAGAAGTCCACGTCGGTCGTCGTTTGGCGGCCGTTCGGACCCCGCGACCTGGACTAGAGAACTAAGGAGAAGGTGTGGCCAACATGCAGGGCGCTCCCTCCTCGCAGGAGGAGCAGAAGAGCGCGCTCGAGCAGTACGGCGTCAACCTCACGGCCATCGCCCAGTCGGGCAAGCTCGACCCGGTGATCGGCCGCGACGCCGAGATCCGCCGCATCAGCCAGGTGCTGACGCGGCGCACCAAGAACAACCCCGTGCTCATCGGCGAGCCCGGCGTCGGCAAGACCGCCGTCGTCGAGGGCCTCGCCCAGCGCATCGTCGCGGGCGACGTCGCCGACTCGCTCAAGGGCAAGCAGATCGTCGCCCTCGACCTCGCGGCGCTCATCGCGGGCGCGAAGTACCGCGGCGAGTTCGAGGAGCGCCTGAAGGCGGTGCTCAAGGAGATCACCGAGTCCGACGGCCGCGTCATCACGTTCATCGACGAGCTGCACACGCTCATGGGCGCGGGCGGCGGCGAGGGCTCCGTCGCGGCGGCGAACATCCTCAAGCCGATGCTCGCGCGCGGCGAGCTGCGCCTCATCGGCGCGACGACGCTCAACGAGTACCGCGAGTACATCGAGAAGGACGCCGCGCTCGAGCGCCGCTTCCAGCAGGTCTACGTGGGCGAGCCGAGCGTCGAGGACACCGTCGCGATCCTGCGCGGCCTCAAGGAGCGCTACGAGGCGCACCACAAGGTCGCGATCGCCGACAGCGCCCTCGTGGCGGCGGCATCCCTCTCCAACCGCTACATCACGGCCCGCCAGCTGCCCGACAAGGCGATCGACCTGATCGACGAGGCGGCGAGCCGGCTCAAGATGGAGATCGACTCGAGCCCGGTCGAGATCGACGAGCTCAAGCGCGCCGTCGACCGGCTCAAGATCGAGGAGCTGGCGCTCAAGAAGGAGAAGGACGACGCCTCGAAGGCGCGCCTGGAGAAGCTGCGCGCCGACATGGCCGAGAAGGAGAAGGAGCTGGATGCCCTCCAGACCCGCTGGCAGGCCGAGAAGTCGACCCTGCACTCCGTCGGCGACCTGAAGACGCAGCTCAACGAGGCGCGCATCGCGCTCGACAAGGCGATGCGCGAAGGCGACTACCAGTCGGCGTCGAAGCTCAACTACGAGACGATCCCCGGCATCGAGAAGCGCCTCGCGGCCGCCGAGCAGGCCGACCCCTCCGGCCCGCGCATGGTCAACGACCAGGTGACCGACGAGGACATCGCGGCGGTCGTCGCGGCGTGGACGGGCATCCCGGTCGACAAGCTCAAGCAGGGCGAGACCGAGAAGCTGCTCAACCTCGAGGCGGAGCTCGGCAAGCGGCTCATCGGCCAGAAGGATGCGGTGCGCGCGGTCTCCGAGGCGGTGCGCCGCACGCGCGCGGGCATCTCCGACCCCGACCGCCCGACCGGCTCGTTCCTGTTCCTCGGGCCGACGGGCGTCGGCAAGACGGAGCTCGCGAAGGCGCTCGCCGAGTACCTGTTCGACGACGAGAAGGCGCTCGTGCGCATCGACATGTCGGAGTACGGCGAGAAGTTCGCCGTGTCGCGCCTCGTCGGCGCCCCTCCCGGCTACGTCGGGTACGAGCAGGGCGGTCAGCTCACGGAGGCGGTGCGCCGCCGGCCGTACTCGGTCATCCTGCTCGACGAGGTCGAGAAGGCGCACCCCGAGGTGTTCGATGTGCTGCTCCAGGTGCTCGACGACGGGCGCCTCACCGACGGCCAGGGCCGCACGGTCGACTTCCGGAACACGATCCTGATCCTGACGTCGAACCTCGGCAGCCAGATCCTCGTCGACACCGACCTGCCGTGGTCGCAGCGGCAGGATGCCGTGCAGGATCTCGTGCGCCAGGCGTTCAAGCCGGAGTTCGTGAACCGCCTCGACGACATCGTCGTGTTCTCGCCGCTGTCGAGCGACGACCTCGGGCAGATCGTGTCGCTCTACATCGACCGGCTCGAGCGCCGGCTCGCGGAGCGCCGCCTGCAGCTCGCGGTCACGCCGGATGCCCGGTCGTGGCTCGCCGAGCGCGGCTACGACCCGATCTACGGCGCGCGTCCGCTCCGCCGGCTCATGCAGCACGAGATCGACGACAAGCTCGCGCGGGCACTGCTGTCCGGCGACATCCGCGACGGCGACACCGTGCGCGTCGACCTCACAGGCGACGAGCTCACGGTGTCGCGGATGGCCGCCGCCTAACGCGGTCCGGCGGGGTCGGGGGTCGCGTCCACGCGCGCCTCGACCCCGCCGAGCACGGTGCGGAGGGTGTCGCGGCTGCGCCCGAGGCAGGCGAGGCGCTGCTCGATCTGGGCGAGTTCCGCGCGCAGGCTCTCCGCGAACTCGCGGGTGCAGTCGGCGTCATCGACCGGGTCGTCGCACATGCGCAGGAGGTAGCCGATCATCCGCGTCGGAACCCCCGCGGTGACGAGGCCGCGGATCTCGGCGACGCGCGCGACGGCGTCGTCGGGGTAGTCGCGGTAGCCGTTGCTGCGGCGCTCGGAGCCGAGCAGGCCTTGTTGCTCGTAGTAGCGCAGCATGCGCGGGGCGACCCCGGTGCGCTCCGCGAGCTCGCCGATCTTCATCGCGCGACCCTCCTGCTTGACATTGACATCAATGTCAGAGTTTAGCCTCGCGGGGTGACCCTCCCGCAGACCGCTCCGACCCCCGCCCTTCCGGCCGCCCCGTTCCCGTACGGGCGCGTCCTGCTGCTCGCGCTCGGCGTGCTCACGACCGTGACCACCGAGATGCTGCCCGCCGGGGTGCTGCCCGCGATCGCGCGCGACTTCGGCACCCCGCTCGGCGGCGCGGGCGCGTTCCTGTCCACCTGGGCGGTGACGATCGGCGTCGCGAGCCTGCCGCTCGTGCGCCTCCTCGGTCGCCTCGACCGGCGCACCGTCCTCGCCGGCGCCCTCGGTGTCATGGCCGTGGCGAACGCGGCCGTCGCGGTCGTCCCGGTCTTCGAGCTGGCGATCGCGTTCCGCGTCGTCGCCGCGGCCGCGCACGGCGTGTTCTGGTCGATCGTCATGGTCGTCGCGGCGTCGCTCGCCCCGGCCGGCCGGATGGGCCGCGCGGTGTCGCTCACGACGGCCGGCTCGACGGCCGCGCTGCTGCTGGGCATCCCGCTCGGCACGGCCGTCGGCGAGGTGGCCGGCTGGCGCGCGGCGTTCCTCGGGCTCGCGGCGGTCATGGCGGTCGTCGCCGTCGCCGTGCGCGCGGTGCTGCCCCCGCGTCCGGCCGCTGCCCCCGCGCCGCCCTCGGGCCGCGCCGTCCGCGGCGGCGGGTTCGGTCGCGTGATCCTCATCGCCGTGGCGCAGCTGCTCGTCGCGGCCGGGCACTTCACGACCTACGCCTACATCGCGCCCCTCCTCACCGCCGCGGGGGTGCCCTCCGATCAGGTGAGCGCGCTGCTGTTCGCCTTCGGGGTCGGCGGGGTCGTGGGATTCGTGCTCGCGACCGTGGTCGCCGACCGCCTGCCGCGGGCGGGACTCGCCGTCGCGCTCGCCGCGCTCGCGGTCGCGCTCGGTCTCGCGGCCGTCGCGACCGGCGCCGCGCTCGTCGCCGTCCTCGTGCTCTGGGGCATCGCCCTCGGTGCCATCCCCGCGCTGTTCTTCGCCCGCACGCTCGGGGTCGCGCCTCCCGGGGGCCGCGACACGGCCAGTGCGCTCGCCGTCGTCTCGTTCAATTTCGGCATCGCCGCGGGCGCCGTCGTGGGTGGACTGCTCGTCGACTCGGTGGGCGCCGGCAGCACCCCCGTCGTCGCGGCGGCGTTCGCGGTCGCGGCGTTCGCCGTCGCCGTGGGCTCCTACCGCCTGGACTGAGGCTCCGGATCAGCGCCCGCGACCCGCTCGGACGCGGAGGAACCCCCCGGCCGCCACTGCCGGGGGGTTCCGTTTCCGTGCGGTGATTGCAGGATCAGGCGGGGACGCGCACGCGGTGCACGATCCACGCGATCGCGAGGGCTCCGAGGATCCCCGCGACGACCAGGACCCAGGGCAGCAGGCCGCCGAAGGTCATGCCGTTCGCGCCGCCGTGGAGCGTCTTCGCGCCCTCGGCGAGCTGTCCGGTGCCGTCGCCGAGCGACGAGGCGCCGCCGGCGAGGCGGGAGACGCCGTCGTTCGCGGTCGCGGCACCCTCGGCGAGCGAGGCGACACCCTCGGCGAGGGCGTTCGCGTTGGTCGCGAGCGTCTCCGTGCCGTCGGCGATGTCGGCGGCACCGCTGCTCAGCGTGCCGGCGCCGGTGCGGAGGCTGGCCGCACCGCTCGAGAGCCGGTCGGCGCCCGCGGCGAGCGGCTTGATCTTCTCGCGGTACTCGTCGAGCCCCGCGACCAGGTTGTCGAGGTGGCCGACGAGCGTGTTGACGCCGTTCCCGACGCCGACGCCGACTTCGCGCATCGAGGTGACGTCGTCGCGGGTGGTGTCGGTGGCGATGACGTTGGCGGTGCCCGCGGCGGTCTTCGCGTCGCCGGCGAGGGTGGCGATGTTCTCCAGCTGCGCGATGACGCCGGTGAGGGCGCCGTCGGTGTTCATGTCCTCGAGCGCGTCGACGAGCGCGTTGGCATAGGCCTCGGCGGTGCCCGCCTTGGTCGCGGCGGTGGAGGAGTAGTTGCCGATCTCGGTGGCGAGCGCGCCGAGGCCCGTGGCCGCGGCCTTGAGCGTTCCGGCGCCCGACGACTTGACGCCGTCGCGGATGTCGGCGGCGCCCTTGCGGATCTTGGCGACCCCGGCGATGGCCGAGTCGACGCCGTCGGCGAGCGTCTGCGCGCCGCCGGCGAGGGTCGAGGCTCCCGACGCGACGGTGGACGCGCCCGAGGCGGCCTTGGAGGCGCCCGCGGCAAGGCGGTCGGCGCCTTCGGCGAGCCGGCTCGAGCCGTCGGCGGCGGTGCCGGCACCGGCGGCGAGCTTCTGCGTGCCGTCGCGCAGCGCGAGGGTGCCGTCGGCGAGCGTCGCGGCGCCTTCGTTCGCGCTGCTGAGTCCGTCGCGCAGCTGGGCGGCGCCCGCGCTGAGCTTGTCCGTGGTCGTCATGAAGAGGCCGAACACGACCAGCAGGAGGACGGAGACGATCGCGAGGGCCGCGACCATGCCCTTTCCGTGCCGATGGCCGGAGGTCGAACCGATTCCGCTCATCGTTGAGCAATCCTTCTCGAGGTGGGATGGGGGCAGCCGACCACGACGCAGGCGTCGTCGCCGGATTCGCCAGAACGTACCCGGAGCGGGACTATCTCGACGTCAAGATTGTGCCGAGGCCCAGCGAAAACACGACGAGGCCCTCGTAAAATGTCGGCGTCCCACAACCGTCACTCGCCGGCGGTTGCGGCATCCTCTCGCGCGAGCTCGGCGCGGATGCGGGGCACCGCCGTCACCGGCACGATGAAGCCTCCGAGGTGGCGGTCGACCTGGAGGTCGAGGACGCCGCGCTGTGCGGCCGAGGCGACCCAGTCGACCGCGTGGGCGCCGGGCACGGCGAGGATGAGCGCGGCCTCCTCCTGCGACAGTCCCACCGCGATCCCGGCGGCTTGCGCGCCGGACGCCGACGAGAACACCAGGAGCGTCGGCCGGCCGTCGATCACGGCCATGAACGGCTCGGGCGCGTCGGCCGAGCCGCGCGCGATGAAGAGCCACATCGGCAGCGCCAGGTAGGCGCGCCAGAAGGCCTTCACCCGCTCGACGTCACCGGGCTCCTCCTTCACGGCGGCGAGGAGGGCGGGGATCGGGGCGGCTGCGGCCACCTGGGCCTCGGCGAGATCGGGAGCCGGCATCCCCCGACGCTACCCCGGCCCGCTCTGCGGACGCCGGGGAAGCGCCGCAGTAGCGTGGAGGGATGCGCGCCACCCTCATCCACGGAGCCCACGACATCCGCGTCGAGGAGGTGCCCGACCCCGTGCTGCTCACCGACACGGACGCCGTCGTGCGCGTCGTCGCCGCGTGCGTGTGCGGGTCCGACCTGTGGCCCTACCGCGGGGTGACGCACGGCAGCGGACGCATCGGGCACGAGTTCGTCGGCGTCGTCGAAGAGGTCGGCGCCGGCGTCGCGAAGGTCGCGCCCGGCGACTTCGTCATCGCGCCGTTCTACATCTGCGACATGGAGTGCGTGAACTGCCGCAACGGCTTCTCGACGTCGTGTCTGCGCGGCGGCTGGTGGGGCGAGGAGGATCGCGACGGCCACCTCGCCGACGGCGGCCAGGGCGAGCGGGTGCGCGTCCCGCTCGCCGACGGAACCCTGTGCGTCGTGCCCCGGGCGATCGACGAGTCGCTCGTGCCGCACCTGCTCACGCTCTCCGACGTCATGGGCACGGGTCACCACGCCGCCGTCTCGGCGGGCGTCGGTCCGGGCGACACGGTCGTCGTGGCGGGCGACGGCGCCGTCGGCCTGTGCGGGGTGATCGCGGCATCCCGGCTGGGCGCCTCGCGCATCGTGATGATGTCGCGCAACCCGGCCCGGCAGGAGCTCGCGCGGGAGTTCGGAGCGACCGACATCGTCGAGGAACGCGGCGACGAGGGCGTCGCCGCCGTGCGCGCGCTGTTCGACGGGATCGGCGCCGACCGCGCACTCGAGTGCGTCGGATCGGCCGAGGCGATGCGCCAGGCGATCGGCGCGACGCGTCCCGGCGGCCAGGTGGGCTTGGTCGGGGTGCCGCACCTGAACCCCGAGATCAAGATGGGACCCCTGTTCGGCCGGAACGTCGGCGTGCGCGGCGGGGTCGCGCCGGTGCGCAACTACGTCGACGAGCTACTCCCCGAGGTGCTCGACGGCCGCATCCGCCCGGGCCGGGTGTTCGACCTCGAGCTTCCGCTCGCCGAGGCCGCCGAGGCCTACGCCGCGATGGACTCCCGGCGCGCGATCAAGGTGCTGCTGCGTCCCTGACGGCGCCGTCTGCCTCGGGCCCGGCGTCCGGCCCGGCATCCGGTTCGGCGTCGGAAGCCCCCTCGTCGCGCCGCCGCACCCGCAGCTCGCTCAGCAGCATCCCGAGCACGATGAAGCCGGCGCCGACGAAGGCGAGGAACGGCAGCCGCTCGCCGGCGATCCGGCCGACGACGCCCGCCCACACCGGCTCCCCGGCGTAGATGACGGTCGCGCGCGTCGCCGAGACCCGGCGCTGCGCCCAGTTCATCGTGAGCTGGATGAGCGCGCTCGCCGCGCCCAGCCCGACCGCGGCGGCGAGCCACACCCACGAGAACGCGGGAACCCCCTCGCCCGCGACGGGCATCGCCGCGAACGCGAAGACCGACGCCGCGAGCACCTGCACGACGGTCACCCGGCGGGCGTCGACGCGGTTCGCGAACACGCTGATCAGCACGACCTCGGCGGCGATCGCCACGGTGCTGACGAGCGTCACGATCTGCCCGGTGCCGAACGAGAACCCGGCGAGGTCGGGCGCGGCGAGCAGGATCAGCCCGATGAACGCGGCCGCGATCCCGAGCCACGCGCCGAGACGCGGGGCCTTGCGCACGACCGCCCACTGCAGCAGCGGCACGAGCGGAACGTAGAACGCTGTGATGAACGCGGACTCGCTGCTCGTGATCGTCTGCAGCCCGAGGGTCTGGAGCCCGTAGCCGAGCGCGATCATCAGACCGATGACGAGCCCGGCGCCGAGTTCGAGGCGGGTGAGTCCGCGCAGGATGCGGGCCGAGACGAGGGCGAGCACGAGCCCGGCGATCGCGAAGCGCACGCCGACGAAGAACCACGGACCGGTCGTCTCGACGGCGACCCGCACGACGAGGAACGTCGCGCCCCAGATCATGGTGATGCCGACGAGCGCGAACTCGTGGCGCGTGGGGCGCGCGAAGCCGATGCGCCGCCCCGGCCCGGCTGGGGTCATCCGGCGATGATCGAATCGCGGACGCGCTTGCGCAGCACCTTGCCGATGAGCGACCGGGGCAGCTCGGCGACGATCACGACGCGCTTGGGCACCTTGTACGGCGTCAGCACATCGCGCGCGTGGCTGCGCAGCGCGTCGGGGTCGAATCCGGCCTCGGGCACGACCGCCGCGACGACCTCCTCCTGACCGTCGTGGGTCGGCACCCCGACGATCGCGATGTCGGCGACGCCGTCGAAGCCGCGCAGGATGTCCTCGACCTCGCTCGGTGCGACCTTGAAGCCGCCGACGATGATCATCTCCTTGATGCGGTCGACGATCTTCACGAAGCCGTCGGCGTCGATCTGCACGATGTCGCCGGTGCGGAACCAGCCGTCCTGGAAGACCGCGGCGGTCTCGTCCGGCTTCTTCCAATAGCCGCTCATCACCTGCGGGCCGCGCACCCAGAGCTCGCCCGGCTCGCCCGCGGGGACGTCCTCGAGCGTCTCGGGGTCGACGACGCGCACCTCGGTGTTCGGCAGGGGCAGGCCCACGGTGCCCGCCTTGCGGTTCGGAGCGACCGGGTTGGCCATGAGCACGGGGCTCGTCTCCGAGAGGCCGTAGCCCTCGACGAGGTAGCCGCCGGTCGCGGCCTCCCACGGCTCGACGACCTTCGTCGACAGCGGCATCGCGCCGGAGATCGAGATCTGGACGCCCGCGAGGCTCACGCCGCGGTCGGCGGCCGCCGCCGTGAGCCGCTCGATGATCGGCGGCACGGCCGGCAGGAACGTCGCCGGATGCTTCTTCATGACGGGGAGCACGAGGTCCGGGTCGAAGCGCGGGAACATCACCAGGCGCGCGCCCATGCTCATCGCGAAGGTGAGGCACAGGGTGAGGCCGTAGGCGTGGAAGAGCGGCAGCACCGCGTAGACGACCGAGGTGCCGCGTGGGATCTCGGGCACCCACGCGCGCGCCTGGGCGGCGTTCATCCCGAGGTTGAGGTGACTGAGGGTCGCGCCCTTGGGGTGGCCGGTCGTGCCGGAGGTGTACTGGATGAGCGCGACGTCGTCGACGGTCGGCCTCGGCACGTCGTCGGCGACGGGCGGGGAGGCGAGCAGCTTCTCCCACGGCATCGTGCCGCGCACCTTCGTGGTGAGGGCGGCGCGGCTCTCGCGGGCCTTCGCGATCGGCAGGCGCAGCATCGCGCGCGTCGTGGCCGGCATCGCGCGCGTCATGTCGACGCTCACGATGTGGTCGACCGCGACATCGGCGGGGAACTCCTGGATGGTGTCGACGACCTTGTCCCACGCGATGACGACCTTCGCGCCGTGGTCCTCGAACTGGTGGCGCAGCTCGCGCGGGGTGTAGAGCGGGTTGTGCTCGATGACGATCCCGCCGAGGCGGAGCACGGCGTAGAACGCCGCGACGTGCTGCGGGCAGTTCGGCAGCACGAGCGCGACGGTGTCGCCCTTTTTGACGCCGAGCCGGCGCAGGCCCTCCGCGGCGCGATCGATCTGCGCGCCGAGCTGGGCGTACGTGGTGGTGCGACCGAAGAACTCCACCGCGGGCCGATCGGGGTAGGTGCGCACCGACGCCGCGATGAGGTCGGCGAGCGACTCGGTCGGCAGGGGGAGTTCGTGGGGCACGCCGGGCGCGTAGGACGCGAGCCAGGGGCGTGCCGGATCCGGGGTCGTCACCCGACAAGCCTAGGTCGGGGTACGGGCGAGGTGCTTCAGGTGCAGCTCGGTCTGGGCGAGCGCGGAGAGCCGCATGAACGGCACGAGGTTCTCCCAGCCGTCGGTCCACGACACCTGCTCGGCGATCTGCCACACCGTCGCGCCCGGGTTCGCGGCGGCGATCGCGCCGACCTCGGCGCTGCGCCGGCGGTGGCGGTCGGCGATCTGCCCGGCGCGCACCGCGAGTCCGTAGAAGCGGTAGCCGTGGCCGGGGCACACCTCCGCCTCGTCGTACGCGGCGACGGCGGCGTACGAGTCGAGGGCCGCGCCGATCGGGTCGTCGTCGGGGTCGAATCCGCCGAGTCCGAGACCGGGGTTGATGATCGGCAGCACGTGGTCGCCGCTGAAGAACAGCTGCTCGTCCTCGTCGTGGAGGCAGATGGATCCGGCGGTGTGACCGGGGGTCGCGACGACGCGGAGGCGCCGGCCCGGGATGTCGAGCAGGTCGCCGTCGTCGAGCTCGAGGTCGGCGCCGTAGCCGGACGGCGCCGAGCGCGGCACGAGCGCGTCGACGACCTGGGAGAGCCACGACTCCGGCACGCCCCAGCGCTCCATCGTCGCCTCGGCCTCGGGGTAGAGCGCCCGGGTGAGCGACACGTGCTCGCGGCGGTGCATCCCGACCGGGATGCCGCGCGCCCGCAGCGACTGGCCGAGCCCGAGGTGGTCGGGATGCAGGTGCGTCGCCGTCACCCCGCGCACGTCGTCGAGCCCGAAGCCCGCGATCGCCAGGCCCGCCTCGAGGCGGGCGAGGTTGGCGTCGGTGTCCCAGCCCGGGTCGATGAGGTGCACGCCGCCCTCGGCGTCGGCGATCGAGTAGCAGAGGGTGCTCTCGACGCCGCCGCGCTCGGGCAGGGGCAGCGGGATGACCCACACGCCCTCCCGCACCCGCTCGACCTCGGGGGTCGTACGGGCGAGCGCCGCGCCGTGCTGGGCGACGGAGGTCGGGGTGTACTCCCTCACGCGGACAGTTCGGCGCGCACGATCTCCACGAACGCGTCGACGTCGGCCTCGGTGGTGTCGAACGCCGTCATCCAGCGCACCTCGCCGGCGGCGCGGTCCCAGTCGTAGAAGCGCACCTTCTCGCGGATGCGGTCGGCGGCCTCGTTGGGCAGCACCGCGAACACGGCGTTCGCCTGCGTCTCCTGGCTGAACGACAGGCCCGGCAGGCGCAGCTCCTCGAGCGCGGAGCGCAGGCGGCGGGCCATCGCGTTGGCGTGCCCGGCGGAGGCGAGCCCGAGTCCGCCGTCGAACAGGGCGAGCAGCTGCGCCGACATGAAGCGCATCTTGCTCGCGAGCTGCATCGTCGTCTTGCGCAGGTAGATCAGCCCCTCGACGCGGGCCGGGTCGAGCACGACGACCGCCTCCGCGCCCAGCAGGCCGTTCTTGGTGCCGCCGAAGCTCAGGATGTCGACGCCGGCATCCGTCGTGAACTCGCGGAAGGGCACGCCGAGCGCCGCCGCCGCGTTCCAGATGCGCGCGCCGTCCATGTGCACGGCCATGCCGTTGGCGTGCGCGTAGTCGGCGATCGCCCTCACCTCGGCGGGCGTGTAGAGGGTGCCGAGCTCCGTCGTCTGCGTGATGCTCACGGCGAGCGGTTGGGCGCGGTGCTCGTCGCCCCAGCCCCACGCCTCCGTCGCGACCAGCTCGGGGGTGAGCTTGCCGTCGGGCGTCGGCACCACGAACAGCTTCAGGCCCGTGACCTTCTCGGGCGCGCCGCCCTCGTCGGTGTTGATGTGGGCGGTCTTCGTGGAGATGACGGCGCCCCAGCGCGGCAGCAGCGAGGTGAGCGCGACGACGTTGGCGCCCGTGCCGTTGAACACGGGGAACACCTCCGCCTGCGGTCCGAAGTGCTCGCGCACGACCTCGCCGAGGCGCTCGGTGTAGACGTCCTCGCCGTAGGAGATCTGGTGGCCTTCGTTGGCGGCGGCGAGGGCGGCCAGCACCTCGGGGTGCACGCCGGCGTAGTTGTCGGAGGCGAAGCCGCGCCAGGCGGCGTCATGGAGACGGGTCACGTCTCCATCGTGTCACTCCGCGGGCGGCGTCGTGGTGGTCGTGGGCACCGAGCCGGGAGCCGGGGTGCCCGCAGCCTTCCGCGCGTTGCGGGCCCGCAGGATGCGCCAGATGGCGATGCCGGCGCCGACGAGCACGACCGCGTCGTCGCCGAAGCCGAACGGCACGAGGACGTCGGGGATGACGTCGATCGGCGACGCCCCGTAGGCGAGGGCGAGCACCGCGATGATGATCGACTTCACGATGGCGCTCATGCCGCCACGCTAGCTCCGCGCGGTCACGAGCGGCTGAGAGCCTCCCGCCAGCCCACCCGCGCGCCGAGCTTGAGCAGCGACCGCTCGTAGATGCGCGCCGCGAGGGCGACGAGCGCGACCGTCGTGACGACGAGGATGCCGAGGGCGAGCAGCGGCTCCCACCATTCCGCCGTGCCGAGGAACACCCGCAGCGGCATCGCGATCGGGGCCGAGAACGGCACATACGACATGATCGTGACGACGAGGGCGTTGTCGTTGAGGAACACGACGACGAAGTACGGGATCATCACGAGCATCGTCACCGGGGTCGTGGTCGAGCCGATGTCCTCCTGGCGCGAGACGAGCGCGCCGGTCGCCGCGAAGAGCGACGCGAGCAGAACGAAGCCGACGACGAAGAACACCGCGAACCACAGGATCGCCGGCCCCAGGTCGGGCAGCAGCGAGTGCTGGCCGGAGAGCGCCGAGCCGAGGATCGCGACGCCCGAGATGAGCACGATCTGGGCGACCGCGAGCACCGACGTGCCGAGGATCTTGCCGGTGAGCAGCGCGCGGGTCGGGATCGCGGCGACGAGCAGCTCGATGACGCGCGTCGCCTTCTCCTCGACGACCGACTGCGCGATGGTCGTGCCGAAGGTCATCGCCGAGATGAAGAACACGAGCCCGAAGGCGAGCGCGACGAGGTAGGCGAGGAACGGGTTCGTCGCGTCGGGGTCGAGCAGCTCGATCGGCGGCGAGACGCTGAACAGCTGGATGACGTCGAGCGGCACGCGGTCGTCGCCGACGAGGGCGATCCCGAGCGGGGTCGCGTCGCTCGCGACCACGGCGACGTCGGCATCCCCGTCGACGAGGAGCTGCTCGGCGGCCGCGCGGTCGGGGACGGGGATCTGCTCGACGCCCGGCAGGTCGCCGACCTCCACCCCGGCGACGACGGCGACGCGGGTGTCCTCGGGGTTCGCCGCCGCGAGCCCGCCGACGAGGGTCGAGCCGAGGGCGACGAGCAGCAGGATGCCGGTCGAGACGAGGAACGAGACGCTGCGCAGCCGCATCAGGATCTCGCGCCACGCGACGAGGCGGACGATGCGGGTGACGGGTGCCGCGCTCACGCGACCACCTCCCGGAAGATGTCGGCGAGCCGGGGCCTGCGCCGGCTGAAGTCGGTCACGGGTCCGCGAGCGAGGGCGTCGGCGAGCACGCGCTGCACCGTCGCCGCGTCGTCGGCCTCGAACTCGGCGCCCGCGGCGTCGCGCTCGACGACGGTCACGCCCGGGGTCGCGTCGAGCCACGCGGTGTCGGCGGCGTCGAGCCGGTAGCGCAGCACGGCGTGGCGCTCGCGGAGCTCCTCGCGCGGGCCCGCCGCGCGGATCACGCCGTCGGCGATGATCACGAGGTCGTCGCAGAGGCGCTCGACGATGTCGAGCTGGTGGCTGGAGAAGAGCACCGGGATGCCGCGGGAGGCGCGCTCGCGCAGCACCTCGACGACGGTCTCGACCGCCATCGGGTCGAGCCCGGAGAACGGCTCGTCGAGCACGAGCACGTCGGGGTCGTGCACGAGCGCCGCCGCGATCTGCGCGCGCTGCTGGTTGCCGAGCGAGAGTTTCTCGAGGGCGTCCCCCGCCCGCTCGGTGAGCCCGAGCCGCTCGAGCAGGTCCCGGGCGTTGGACTGGGCGGCCGGGGCGGAGAGCCCGTGCAGGCGCGCGAAGTAGACGAGCTGCTCCTCGAGGCGCATCTTCGGGTAGAGCCCGCGCTCCTCCGGCATGTAGCCGAAGCGCCGCCGGTCGTCGGGGCCGAGCGGGGTGCCGTCGAGCGTCACCGAGCCGGCGTCCGCGTCGAGCACGCCGAGGATGATGCGCATCGTCGTGGTCTTGCCGGCGCCGTTGCCGCCGACGAATCCGGTCATGCGCCCGGGGGCGACGTCGAAGGTGACGTCGTCGAGCACCCGGCGGGCGCCGTACGACTTGGTCAGTCCGCGGGCCTGGAGCATCCGTCCAGGCTACGTGCGTCGGCGCGCGATGTCAGTGCGCGCCGGACTGATACGTCAGCAGCACCTCGTCGTCGGAGGTGATCCACCCGACGACCACTTGCCAGTCGTCCCGCACGAGCGTGTGCGAGACGAACTGCTCGGTGTCGATGCCGCCCTGGTCGGCGAAGCCGAGGGCGACGACCTGCGCGACGAGCGCCTCGCCCACCTCGGGGCCGTCGACGTGGATCTGGAGGGTCTGCGCCCCCTCGATCGACATCGCCATGATGAGGCGACCGGGCGGGATCGGTAGATCGGCGGGCCAGTCGGCGGGCACCTTCGCGTCGGTGAAGTCGACGGTGCCGCCGGTCTCCTGCTCGACCGCGTCCTCGTAGTCCTCGATCGTCGTGCCCGGCAGTCCGGGGACGGCGGGGAGCGCGGGCGCGGCGCAGCCGGCGAGGAGGGCGAGCGCGGCGACGGCGGGGACGAGCGTCAGGCGCGGGGTCATCCGTCGGTCCTCTGCGTCACGAGGTAGACGACCTCGAGGTCGTCGGGGCTGCCCTTCGCCGTCAGGTCGACGTCGACGACGCCGCTCTGCTCGCCGATCCAGTGGTGGAGGTCGCGGAGGTACGAGGCGGTGCCGAGCTCCTGCTCCGCGGTGCGGGTGAGCCACGACGTGCCGTCGAGCGCGGCGATCGAGGCGTCGAACGCGTCGCGCGAGGAGCACTCGAACTCCCACCGCCACTGGATGTCGAAGTCGGACTCCGTCACGGTCGCGTCGACGAGATCCGCGCACCCGACGAGCGCGCCGTTGAGGGGCATCCCCTCGGCGGAGAGCGGGCCGTCGCTGCTGCCGCCGCCTCCGGTCGCCGCGCCGCCGTCGCCGGGCGAGCCGGGACCCTCGGCGCCGTACAGCACGGTCTCGGTGGGGTCGGGTGCGGGCGCGCCCGTGGCGCAGCCGGTGAGGAGGGCGGCGGCCACGACGGCGGCGACACCCAGGCGGAACGTCATCGCGGAAGTCACGCGGACACTCTCCCGGCGCGCGCGAGGCCCGGGCAATGAGTGGGATCCACTCACGTCCGCCCGGGGATCACCCGGCGGCCCACTCCTTCACCTGTGCGACGGTCGTGACGGCGTGCGGGCCGGCGACCCCGAGCTGCAGGTCGGTGACGCCCGCGGCGCGGTACGCCTCGACGCGCTCACGCACGTACGACGCGGGGCCGACGAGGTTGCCGGCCTCGAGCCACTCGAGCGGCACCTTCGCAGCCGCCTCCTGTGGCTTGCCCGAGAGGTAGAGGTCCTGGATCTCCTGCGCCTCCGCCTCGAAGCCGTAGCGGCAGGCGAGGTCGAAGTAGAAGTTCTTGCCGCGCGCGCCCATCCCGCCGACGTAGAGCGCGTAGAGCGGGCGCATCCGGTCGAGCATGGGCTTCACGTCGTCGCCGATCGCGCACAGCCCGCCCGCGGCGATCTGCAGCGGCCCGAGTTCGGGCGAGCGCGCCGCGAGCCCGCGCGCGAGCGCGTCGCCCCAGACGTCCTGCGCCTTCTCCGGGATGAACAGGAACGGCAGCCAGCCGTCGGCGATCTCCGCCGCGAGGGCGACGTTCTTGTCGCCGAGGGCGGCGAGCCAGAGCGGCACGTCCGGGCGCACCGGGCGATTGAGCAGCTTGAGCGGCTTGCCGAGCCCGAGCCCCTCGTCCTTCGGCAGCGGCAGCTTGAGGATGCCGTCGTTCTCGAGCGGCTCGCGCCGCAGCCCGCGCCGCAGGAGGTCGATGATCTCGCGCGTGCGGGCGAGCGGACGGTCGTACGGCAGGCCGTGGAAGCCCTCGATCACCTGCGGGCCGGAGGCGCCGAGCCCGATGACCGCACGCCCGCCGGAGACGCTGTCGAGTCCCGCCGCCGTCTGCAGGAGCGCGCCCGGCGTGCGCGAGAAGATGTTGAGGATGCCGGCCGCGATCTCGACGCGGCTCGTGCGCGCGGCGAGGAACCCCATGAGCGTCGGGGAGTCGAAGCCGTACGCCTCGGCGATCCACACCCGGTCGAGCCCCGCCGCCTCGAGGTCGACGATGAGGTCGGCCGCCTCGACGGGGTTGCCGGAGTAGTCGAGCTGGAGGGAGACCTTCATCCCGACAGTATTCAGCGCGATCGCGCTCAGACCGAGGTTCCGGTGATGCCCTTGGTCGATTCGATGACGTCGCCCATCTTCTTGCCGAGCGCCTCGTAGAACATCGACAACGGGAACTCGTCGTCGAGCACCTCGTCGGTCATGAGCTTCGGTGCGCCGGAGAGGATCTCGTCCGACAGCCCGCGCGCCCACTTCGACGCCGGGTGCGGCTCGAGCACGCCGCGCACGAGCTCGTAGGCGGCGAGCCAGTGCGCCGTCTTCGGGCGGTCGATGCTGCGCCAGTAGAGCTCGTCGATCGCGTCGGAGAGCTCGACCACGGCATCCGGGACGTCGGCCCAGTCGAGGGCGAGGGCGGTGTCGGTCCAGTGCAGCACGTGGCGCTGGTGCAGCCAGGCGAACAGCAGCTGCCCGCCGAGCCCGTCGTAGTTGCGGACGCGGTCGCCGGTGAGCGGGAAGCGGAACATCCGGTCGAACAGGATCGCGTACTGCGCGAGCTGCGCGTGCTCGCGCGTGACGTCATCCGTCTCCGGGTCGCGCATGAGACGCACCGACTCGCGGAACGCCGTCAGGTCGCAGCGCAGCTCCTCGAGCGAGTAGAGGAAGTACGGCATCCGCTGCTTGATCATGAACGGGTCGAACGGCAGGTCGCCGCGCATGTGGGTGCGGTCGTGGATGAGGTCCCACAGCACGAACGTCTCCTCGGCGAGGCGCTGGTCGTCGAGCAGGCGCTGCGCGTCGTCGGGGAGGTCGAGGCGGGTGACCTCGGCGGCCTTCTTCGTGACCCGGCGGAAGCGCGCGGCCTCGCGGTCGGCGAAGATGGCGCCCCACGTGAACGGCGGGATCTCGCGCATCGCGACCGTCTCGGGGAAGAGCACCGCGGCGTTGGTGTCGTAGCCGGGGGTGAAGTCGACGAACCGGATCGGCACGAACAGGGCGTTCGTGTAGGTCTGTTCGAGGGCGGCGATGAAGTCGGGCCACACCACCTCGACGAGCACGGCCTCGACGAGCCGGTCGGGGCTGCCGTTCTGGGTGTACATCGGGAAGATCACGAGGTGGCGCAGGCCGTCCTCGCGGTGCAGCTCGGGGTGGAAGGCGACGAGCGAGTCGAAGAAGTCGGGCACGCCGAAGCCGTCGGCCTCCCACTTCGCGAAGTCGGCCCGGGCCGCGTCCAGGTAGTCCGCGTCGTGGGGGAACGCGGGGGCGAGCTCGTCGAGGTTCTTCCTGATCCGCGCGCAGAGGGCGGAGGCCGTGGCGTGGTCGCCGGACTCCGGGATGCTGCCGTCGTGCACCTGCAGCTCGCGCAGCTCGATCACGGCCGCCTTGAGGTCGAGCCAGGCGGGCGAGGTCGCCACATCGGCGGCGGAGACGGCAGGCAGCGTGGTCATACCTCGAGCCTAGGAATCGGGCTTCCGGAAAGAGTTGCGATCGACGCATGATCGTTGCGTGGATGCGGAGGACACGGCGCAGGACGTGCGTGCGGCGCTCGCCGAGGTCGCAGATCCGGCGCGAGCGGCGCATTCCGCCCGGTTCTTCAAGACCGGGCCGGGGCAGTACGGCGAGGGGGATGTCTTCCTCGGCGCGACCGTTCCGCAGGTGCGCGCCGTCGTGAAGCGCTTCCGCCGGCTCGGGTTCGCCGAGATCGACGCCCTGCTCGACGACCCCGAGCATGAGCACCGGCTCGCCGGCGTGCTGCTGCTCGCCGAGGCATCCCGTCGCGACCCGGCCCGGGCGGCGGAGCGGTACCTCGCCGCGGTGCGCCGGGGGAGGGTGAACAACTGGGACCTCGTCGACGCGTCGGCGGAGCACGTGCTCGGCGGGTGGCTGGCCGACCGCGACCGGTCGCTGCTCGACGAACTCGCGGCATCCCCGTCGCTGTGGGAGCGCCGCGTCGCCGTGCTCACCACCTTCCACTTCATCAAGCGCGGCGACGCCTCGACGACCCTCGCGCTCGCCGAACGGCTGCTCGGCGACCGCGACGACCTCATGCACAAGGCCGTCGGATGGATGCTGCGCGAGGTCGGCAAGCGCGTGTCCCGCGACCAGCTGCGGCGCTTCCTCGACGCGCACGCCGCACGGATGCCCCGCACGATGCTCTCCTACGCGACCGAGCACCTCCCGGCGGGGGAGAGGGCGGCGTACCGCGCCCTACGCTGAAGGGATGGTCGGCGTCCTCATCGGGTTCGCGATCATCTCGTTCGTCGTCGGCGTCGGCTACCTCGTGGGGCGGATCGGGATCCTCGGCCCGCACGCGGACTTCGTGCTCAGCCGGCTCGCCTTCTTCGTGCTGTCACCGGCGCTGCTCTTCACGGTGCTCGCCGAAGCCGACCTGGAGAGCCTGTTCTCGAACCTGCTCCCCGTCGCCGCGATCGCAGCCGTCGTCAACCTCACCGCGTACGCCGTGCTCGCCCTCGCCGTATGGCGCAAGCCGGTGCCGGATGCCACGATCGGGGCCCTGTCGACCGCGTACACGAACGCCAACAACATCGGCCTCCCGGTGTCGGCCTATGTGCTCGGCGACCCGTCGACGTCGGCGCCGGTCATCCTGCTGCAGCTGACCGTGTTCGCGCCGATCGGGCTGACCATCCTCGACCTGTCGACCAGTGGCACGCCGTCGCTCGGCCGCATCCTGTTGCAGCCGGTGCGCAACCCGCTGCTCATCGCGTCGGCGCTCGGGGCGCTTCTCGCGATCACCCAGTTGCCGGTTCCCGCCGAGGTGCTGCGGCCGTTCGAGTTCATCGGCGAGGCGGCGATCCCCGTGATCCTGCTGAACTTCGGGATGGCGCTGCACGGCAGCCGGGTGCTCGCCCCCGGCAGCGACCGGAGGGCGACGATCGTCGCCAGCGTGCTCAAGATCGTCGTCATGCCTGTCACGGCGTGGGTCGTGGCGCGCTTCGTCTTCGGACTCGAGGGGCACGCGCTCTTCGCCGCCGTCATCCTCGCGGCCCTGCCGACGGGGCAGAACGTGTTCAACTACGCGCAGCGCTACGGCCGCGGCGAGGTGCTCGCGCGCGACGTGGGACTCATCACGACGGTCGCGTCGTTCCCCGCGATGCTCGTGATCTCCGCGCTCCTCGCCGCCTGATCTCGACCCGCGGTCAGGCGGTGTGGTCGGGGCCGGGAATCTGGCCGGTGTACATCCCGAAGGTGGCGTCGGCGGCGGCGCGGGCGTGCTCCGCATCGGTGCCGCTTGCCGCGTCGGCCTGCGCCCACGCGTCGGCGGAGCCGCGCAGGAACGCGACGCCCTCGTCGCTCGCCGACCACGCGGTCGCGTCGAACGCGTCACGGAACGCCGGGTCGGACAGGTGCAGGGAGAGGCCGAGCAGGCCGGAATCCCAGCCCATCCCGGTGCCGGCGGGGCCGAACTGCTCCCACATCCCGGGCGGCAGGATGTCGGCCGCGGCGACGTGCTCGAGTTCGAGGCGCGTCCGGTCGCCGAGGGCCGTGAGTCGCACCGTCACGTACGTCTCGGTGCCCGGCCCCATTCCCCAGGACACCTTCACCGAGGCGGCACCGTCGGCGGGCGGCGCGCACTCGAGCACCTCCCCGCCCGCGTTGCCCTCGAACTGGTAGCGGCCGCCGAGGCGCAGGTCGCCCGACATCGGCAGGAACCAGCGGCCGATGCGGTCGGCGGAGGTGAGGGCGTCCCACACGTCCTCGATCGGCGAGGGATAGGTCTGCTCGAGGGTCTGCACGTACGAGGCGACCCCGTCGATGTCGGTCTCGCGGATGCCGCGGTCGACGGCTCCGAGCTGGGCGGCGATGTCCACCATGGTCAGTCCTTCTCTTCCTCATCGGTTTCCTGGGCGGCGGCCGCCTCGGCGAGGCGACGCTCGCGGCGGCCTCGGGCGAGTTCGGTGCCGAGGGCGTCGAGCTTCGGCTGCCAGAAGCGGCGGAACCCGGCGAACCACGCGTCGGCGGCCGCGAGCGGCGCGGGGTCGATCGCGTAGAGCCGCCGGGGGCCGTCGGGCCGCACGGTCGCGAAGCCGTGCTCGCGCAGCACGCGCAGGTGCTGCGAGACGGCGGGCTGGCTGATGCCGAACTCGGCCTGGATGACGCGGCCGAGGTCGCCCGCAGCCGTCTCGCCTTCGGCGAGCAGTTCGAGGACGCGGCGGCGGACCGGGTCGCCGAGGACGTCGAGCGCGTGCATGCGCCCCATGTTTCACCCTTGACTTATATAAGTCAAGGGTTAAGTTGGCGGCGTGCGGGTCAGAAGATCATCGGACGGTCGTCGTCGTCGATCTCGTGGTCGAGGTCGAGGTCGACGGCCACCGGCACGTGGTCGCTCGGGGCGTCGCCCTTGCGCTCGTCGCGGTGGATCTGCGCGCCGGTGACGGCATCCGCGAACGAGGCGGAGCCGAGCACGAAGTCGATGCGCAGGCCCTCGTTGCGCGGGAAGCGCAGCTGCTTGTAGTCCCAGTAGGTGTAGCCCGTCGGCACGAGCGGGCGCACCACGTCGGACACCCCCGCGGCGAGGAGCGCCTGGAACGCCTCGCGCTCCGGCACCGAGACGTGGGTGGTGAGGCCCGGGATGACCGTGGGGTCGCCGTTGTCGGCGTCGGTCGGCGCGATGTTGAAGTCGCCGGTGAGCGCGAGCGGGACATCCCCGGCCGCCCACTCCCGCGTCGCGGCGGTGAGCGCGGCGAGCCACTGCAGCTTGTACTCGTAGTGCGGGTCGGCCAGCCCGCGGCCGTTGGGCACGTAGAGGCTCCACACCCGCACGCCGCCCGTCGTGGCGCCGAGCGCGCGGGCCTCGAGCACCGGCTCCTGGCCGGGCTTGCCGAAGGCGGGCATCCCGGCGAACCCGTCCTCGACGTCCTCGAGCGGGAGGCGGCTCGCGATGGCGACGCCGTTCCACTGGTTGAGCCCGTGGAGGGCGACCTCGTACCCGGCGTCCTCGAAGGCCTGCAGCGGGAACTGCGCGGCCGTGCACTTGATCTCCTGCATGGCGAGCACGTCGACGCTCTCGCGCTCGAGGAAGTCGAGGATGCGGGGGACGCGGCTGCGGACGGAGTTCACGTTCCAGGTCGCAAGGCGCATGACCATAGTCTTGTCGGTGTGACCGACGCCCGTGACCAGCTCATCCGGTACATCACCGACGACGCCGTGTTCCACGGAGACTTCACCCTGACCAGCGGCAAGAAGGCGACGTACTACATCGACCTCCGCAAGGTCAGCCTGGATGCGCGAGTCGCCCCGCTCATCGGCGAGGTCATGTGCGACCTCATCGCCGACATCCCGGACGTGGATGCCGTGGGCGGCCTGACGATGGGCGCCGACCCGATCGCGGCGGCGGTGCTCCACCGCGGCGTGCTGCGCGGGAAGGGCTACGACGCGTTCGTCGTGCGCAAGGAGCCGAAGGACCACGGCCGCGGCAAGCAGGTCGAGGGCCCGGACCTCGCGGGCAAGCGCGTCGTCGTGCTCGAAGACACCTCGACGACGGGCGGCTCGCCGCTCAAGGCCATCGAGGCCCTCACGAAGGTCGGCGCCGAGATCGCCGCCGTCGCCGTGGTCGTCGACCGCGCGACCGGCGCGAAGGAGATCATCGAGGCCGCCGGCTACCCGTACTACGCCGCGATCTCGCTGCAGGATCTCGGGCTCGATCCGCAATGAACCCCGACACCGGCGACGACGCCGAGGACTGGTTCGCGAAGTTCGAGCGCGAGGCGAGGGAGTCGGCGCAGCGACGTGAGGCGGAGCAGTCCGAGGGCGCCCCGCCGCCGCTCGTCGAGCCCCCGGCCCAGCCCGCGCCGCCGCCGCAGCAGGTGCCGCCGGCCGCCCAGCCGTGGCCGCCGCAGCAGCCCGCCGCACCTCAGCAGCCCGCCGCACCTCAGCCGCCGGCCGATCGGCAGCCGCCGTCGGCGACCCCGTGGCCCGGCCAGCCGGGTCCGCAGCCGCCGCATCCCGTCGCCCCGCCGCAGCAGCCGGTGGCGCCCCCACCGCAGCCTCCCGCGACGCCGTGGCCGCAGCAGCCCGCGCAGCAGTGGCCGTCCCCGCAGCCTCCGGCCCAGCCGACCGCCCCGCAGCAGCCCGCCGCGCAGGCTCCGCAGCAGCCCGCCGCGCCGTGGGAGCAGTCGACCCAGGCGCTCGGCCGCGTCGAGCCCGAGCCCACCCAGGCGATGACCGCGCCCGGGCAGTCGCTCGAGCCCGCCGCGCCGCAGGTCCCGACCGAGGCCCTCCCGCCCACCGGCTCGGACTCGGCGATCGACCTGCTCTTCGGCGAAGGCAGCTTCAAGGAGTATCTGCCCGGTCCCGACCCGAACGAGGCCCCGTTCGCCGGGCGCGCGCGCTCGAAGGAGCTCGTCGCCGTCGAGGGCGGCGAGCCGCCGGCCCCGCGCGAGCTCGGCGTCGCGCAGAAGGTGCTCATCGGCGTCGCCGCCGGACTCGCGGTCGTGCTCGTGCTCGTCGGCTTGTTCCAGCTCGGCACCCGGCTCCCCGAGTGGCTCGCCGCCGAGCCCGAGGTCGTCGAGCCCGAGCCGGAGCCGGAGGAGTCGCCGCTCACCGAGCTGCCGATCGGCCCGGTGCCCCCGGGCGAGTACCGCTGGAACGAACTGCTCGGCGGGGAGTGCCTCGACCCGTTCGTCGACGGCTGGCAGAACACGTACACCGTCGTCGACTGCGAGCAGCCGCACGCCGCCGAGATGGTCTACCGCGCCTGGTTCCCCGACCCGCTCGCGGCCGAGGAGGACGAGGGCGCGACCGTGACCCCGGGCAGCTCGGTCTTCCCGGGTGTCGACGCCCTCAAGCTCCAGGTCGCCGAGTTGTGCAACGCGGCGGGCGTCGTCGACCTCTCGGTCGCACGCGACTACAAGGACGCGCAGATCCAGGGCACCTACCCGGCGACCGCCGAGCAGTGGGATGCCGACCCGTCGTACTACTGCTTCGTGAGCCGGTCCTCCGGCGAGCCGCTCACCGGGTCGCTCGCGATCCCGCGCGAGCCGGAGCCCGCCCAGCCGGATCCGACCGCGACGCCCTAGCTGTACCCGGCCATGACTTTGGTGCCGTTGCGGTCTTGTGAATGAGGAGGACCTCCGGGCTTAGTGGAGATGTCTGACGTCTCTACGACCACACGGAGGTCCTCGTGTCTCACGGTAAT